>VOFE01001317.1_pt1 | contig 36000 bp, 47 predicted proteins | sample 5384071 | NCBI WGS metagenome assembly VOFE01 (sample SAMN12384724, study PRJNA508395) | human gut metagenome | isolation source: healthy gut D | host: Homo sapiens
TTACTAAAATTCTCTTCTTTGCAGATTTAATGTTAGCCAATGTGTACACCTCCAAAATATTCTATCATATGATTTTCAAATGTGATTCATGTGTTCAATAGACTCGGACACGGACGTTCTATCGAAACATACTCATTTATTCTAGTCCAACAAACGTGTTCTGTCAATACATATTTTACAAAAAATGCTAAAAATAGGAAAAATAAAACGAATCGTGGTTACAGTATACAAGAATCTTTAACCTGACACGGAGAAAAGGGAGGCTATGATGAAAAATTACAGTGTGCGTACGGATCTTGCACTTGAGGAGAAGGAACGTTTTGCATCTGACAATGTAGAAAGTGCAGGGAGTTGTTCTGGAGGAAGAGTATGACGAGGAGAATGAGATCCGGCTGACCCGTGTGGTGATCGAAACGGAGAATGGAGCAAAGATCATGGGAAAACCGACAGGCATTTATCTGACACTGGAATCTCCGGATCTGGCATTGGAGGTGGAAGAAAATAGCAGGGTATTACAGGAACGGATCTGTGATTGCATCCGGGAATTGATTTTTCATAAAATTTCCTGTAAAGATGGAAAAGAATTAAAGATTCTATTTTTGTCGGCTCGGTAACAGAGCGGTGACACCGGATGCGCTTGGCCCTTATGTTGCAGATCATCTGGAGGTAAACCGGCATATAGTAAAAAGAATACGGAAAATATGCGATGCGCACGGAGCAATTGATTGTTCTTAGTGCAATTGTTCCCGGCGTGATGGGACAGACGGGGATGGAAACGGCGGAGATTGTCCGTGGAATTGTCCATGAGACGAAGCCGGATCTGATCCTTGCAGTGGATGCACTTGCTGCGCGAAACAGCAGACGATTGAACCGGACGATCCAGATGCCGATACAGGAATTCATCCGGGTTCCGGTGTTGGAAATTACAGGAATGCAATGACGGAAGAATCTCTGGGGGTTCCTGTGATTGGAATCGGAGTGCCTACGGTTGTGGATGCTGCAACGATCGTAAATGATACGATGGAAAATTTCATCACTGCACTGGAGCAGTCGCAGGCATTAAGGAGTACAGGAGAGATTTTGCGCTCTTATAGTGCGGCGGAAAAATATGAGTTTGCAAAAAAGAATTGATCTCCCCACATTTAAATGGAATGTTTGTGACACCAAAGGATGTGGATGAAATGGTTCATCAGATCAGTCATACGATAGCAGCGTCCTTAAATCTTCTTTTTTTTCTGATATAAATGCAGGAGAAAGTGAATAGAATGATAGAAATGAGCGGAAGGACTCTGCAATGCGTGTGTATAAAAAAAAACAATCCGACGTATGAAATGGTATGGGGTGATTCTGGTTCTGTCAGGTATTCCGTTAGGAATTGGGATGGGCCGGTCATTGGAAGAGGGGAGAACATTTTTATTAGAAGAAAGTCAGACTTATGCGCAGAAATTGTACCTTCCGCTTTTTTTTCTTATCAGAAAGAACAGGGAACAGAAAGGGAAGAGATCTTCAGGCTTCCACTTCATGTGTGGATGCCGTTGGCAGGATATCTGGAAGATCAGACAGAAAAAGGGGAAAGGAAGAACCGGTGGAAGTATTGGAAGATGAGGAGACGATCGCATGGATTCTTCAGTGTCAGGCAAATGATGAACATGCGGTAGATGAAGAGGGAAACTGGTTGGAGCAGAGCCGGAAACTCAGGAAAGTGCTGTAGAACAGCCGGTTCCGGGAATGGATCTTTCTATTGAGCGGCTGCGTGATTTTGAATATCTGACAAGCAATCTTTATACGGTAGACAGTTCTACGATGATCGGGGCGGAACAGCTCAATGTGGATGATCTTTTAAACCGGAGTATGAAGATAGATCAAAGTACAGGAGGGCCGAAAATTTTGATTTTTCATACGCATTCACAGGAAGAATTTGCCGACTCCATACCGGGTGATCCATCTACAAGCATCGTTGGGATTGGGGAATATCTGACGCAGTTATTAAATGCGGATGGGATTGAGACGCTTCATGACAGCGGAGTGTATGATATTATTAATGGGAAGCTTGACCGCAGCAGGGCATATGAGAATGCAGAAAGTGCAGTACGGCCGGTTCTGGGAAGCGAATCCGACGATTGAAGTTGCGATCGATCTTCACAGAGACGGTGTAAATGCGGACAACACATCGGTAACGGAAGTGAATGGAAAACCGACTGCGAAGATCATGTATTTTAATGGATTGAGCAGGACACGGACAAATGGCGATATTGCCTATCTGTATAATCCATATATCCAGGATAATCTGGCGTTCTCCTTGCAGATGCAGATTGCATCGGAACAGTATTACCCGGGATTTGCAAGGCATATTTATCTGAAAGCTTACCGTTATAATCTTCATTTGCTGCCAAAGTCTCTGTTGATCGAAGCAGGGGCGCAGACAAATACGGTGGAAGAGATGAAGAATGCAATGGAGGTACTGGAACGGACATTAAAGCGGGTAGTTACAGAATAAACGGTTGTCGGACAGTTACAATCCTCTCCTGTCAGAAGAAGGTTGACAGAACATATGAGCGAAAAAAGAAGTTGAAAATCAGATGGTTAAATGATATCATATTTGTTGATTGACTGTATAGAACAGTTTGAGTTCGAGAAAGAAGGAGAAAGAGTAATGGCGGGAAATAATACATACGATGCAGGGAGTATCGCGGTATTGGAAGGTCTTGAGGCAGTACGGAAACGCCCGGGAATGTACATAGGAAGTGTTTCTACCAGAGGTCTGAATCATCTGATCTACGAGATTGTGGATAATGCAGTAGATGAGCACCTGGCAGGATACTGCAGTGAGATCCAGGTGACATTGGAAAAAGACGGATCTGCAACCGTTTCAGATAACGGTCGTGGAGTTCCGGTTGATATGCATCAGAAGGGCATTTCCGCAGCACGTCTGGTCTATACGACACTTCATGCAGGGGGAAAATTTGACCATTCAGCATATAAGACCAGCGGAGGACTTCATGGAGTAGGTTCTTCTGTTGTCAATGCTCTTTCTACTTATATGGATGTAAAGATCAGCCGTGATGGATATATTCATCATGATCGGTATGAGAGAGGAATCCCGGTCATTGAACTGGAAGACGGACTGCTGCCGAAGATCGGAAAGACGAGAAAGACCGGGACGACGGTGAATTTCCTTCCGGATGATACGATTTTTGAAAAGACGAGATTCAAAGCGGAAGAGATCAAGAGCCGTCTGCATGAGACTGCCTATCTGAATCCGAATCTGACGATCGTGTTTGATGATAAGAGAGATGGAAGTGTTGAGCACATCGTTTATCATGAACCGGAAGGAATCATTGGATTTATCCAGGATCTGAACCGTAAGAAAGAAGTACTTCATGACCCGGTTTATTTTAAAGGGGAAGCAGACGGGATTGAAGTAGAGGTAACACTGCAGTATGTGAATGAGTTTCATGAGAATGTACTTGGATTTTGTAATAATATTTATAATGCAGAAGGAGGAACGCATCTCACGGGATTTAAGACGACTTTACGACGGTGATGAACCAGTATGCAAGAGAGCTGGGAGTGCTGAAAGAAAAAGATGCGAATTTTACCGGTGCAGATATCCGTAATGGAATGACTGCGATCATATCGATCAAGCATCCTGATCCGAGATTTGAAGGTCAGACGAAGACGAAGCTGGACAACCCGGATGCAGCGAAAGCAGTCAGCAAGGTGACAGGAGAAGAGATTGTTCGTTTCTTCGATCGAAAATCGGATACACTTAAGACGGTTCTTTCCAGTGCGGAGAAAGCCGCAAAGATCCGTAAAACCGAGGAGCGGGCAAAGACGAATCTTCTGACAAAGCAGAAGTATTCTTTTGACAGTAACGGAAAGCTTGCAAACTGCGAGAGCAGAGATCCGAAAAAGTGCGAGATCTTTATTGTTGAGGGAGATTCTGCGGGTGGATCTGCCAAGACTGCCAGAGACAGAAATTATCAGGCAATCCTCCCGATCCGTGGTAAGATCTTAAATGTGGAGAAAGCAACCATTGACAAAGTACTTGCAAATGCGGAGATCAAGACCATGATCAATGCGTTCGGATGTGGCTTTTCGGAAGGTTTTGGAAACGATTTTGATATTACAAAGTTGAGATATGATAAGATCATCATCATGACCGATGCCGATGTCGACGGTGCACATATTTCTACCTTATTGCTCACCTTATTCTATCGCTTTATGCCGGAGCTTATTTTTGAAGGACATGTATATATTGCAATGCCGCCACTTTATAAGGCGATGCCAAAGAGTGGAGAAGAAGAGTATCTGTATGATGATAAGGCACTGGAACGTTATAGAAAGACACATACAGGTCCGTTCACACTTCAGCGTTACAAAGGTCTTGGAGAGATGGATGCGGAGCAGCTCTGGGAGACAACACTGGATCCGGAGAGACGTATGTTGAAACGAGTAGAGATTGAGGATGCCCGAATGGCTTCGAGTGTAACGGAGATGCTGATGGGAACTGAAGTACCGCCGCGTCGTAATTTTATTTATGAGAATGCAACGGAGGCAGAACTGGATATCTAAGGAGAAGAAGAATGAGTAATGAATCACAGATCATAAGGACAGAATATTCTGATCTTATGAAGAAATCTTATATTGATTATGCGATGAGTGTTATTATCGCCGAGCACTTCCGGATGTCCGTGATGGTCTCAAGCCGGTTCAGCGTCGTACACTTTATGATATGTATGAGCTGGGGATCCGTTATGATAAGCCTTACCGGAAGTGTGCCCGTATTGTCGGAGATACCATGGGTAAATACCATCCGCATGGAGACAGTTCGATCTATGATTCTCTTGTAGTAATGGCGCAGGACTTCAAGAAGGGACAGGTTCTTGTTGACGGGCACGGTAACTTTGGATCCATTGAGGGAGACGGAGCCGCTGCGATGCGTTATACAGAGGCGCGTCTTACGAAATTCACGCAGGAAGTATGTCCGCCGATCGGATAAAAATGTGATTGATTTTGGACCAAACTTTGATGAGACGGAGAAGGAACCGCTTGTGCTTCCGATGCGTGTGCCGAACCTTCTGATCAATGGTGCGGAAGGAATTGCAGTTGGTATGGCAACGAGTATCCCGACGCACAATCTCTGTGAAGTGATCGATGGTGTCAAAGCTTATATGAAAAATGACGATATCAGCACGAAGCAGCTGATGAAATATATCAAAGGACCCGATTTTCCGACAGGCGGGATCGTGGTCAATAAAGATGATCTTCCTGAAATCTATGAGACCGGACAGGGAAAGATCAAGATCCGCGGTAAGGTAGAAGTAGAAGATTTGAAAGGCGGTAAAAAACAGCTTGTCATAACGGAGATTCCGTATACCATGATCGGGGCTGGAATCGGAAAGTTTTTGAATGACGTCTGCAATCTTGTAGAAACAAAAAAGACGACAGATATTGTAGATATTTCCAATCAGTCATCCAAAGAGGGAATCCGTATCGTCATTGAACTGAAGCGTGGGGCGGATGTTGAGAACCTGAAAAATATGCTCTATAAAAAGACGAGGCTGGAAGATACATTCGGGGTTAATATGCTTGCAGTTGCGAATGGCAGACCGGAGACTTTAAGTCTGAAACAGATCATTGAGCATCATGTGGATTTCCAGTTTGAACTTGCAACGAGAAAGTATACAACACTTCTTGGGAAAGAGCAGGAGAAGAGTGAAGTTCAGGAGGGACTGATCAAGGCATACGATGTGATCGACCTGATCATAGAGATTTTACGAGGAAGTAAATCTGTAAAAGATGCGCGTGCCTGTCTGGTAAACGGTGAGACGGAAAACATTAAGTTCAAGTCTGCGATTTCCAAAAAGATGGCGGCAATGCTGCGGTTTACAGAACGTCAGGCCACTGCAATTCTTGAGATGCGTCTTTATCGTCTGATTGGACTGGAAATAGAGGCACTTCAGAAGGAACATGAGAAGACATTAGAAAATATTGCCCGTTATGAAGATATTTTAAATAACTATGATTCCATGGCAGGCGTGATCATGGAAGAGCTTGACAGTTATAAAAAAGAATTCGGAAGAAAGCGTCGTACCGTTGTGGAGAATGCAGAAGAAGCTGTTTTTGAAGAGAAGAAGATTGAAGAGCAGGAAGTTGTGTTCCTGATGGATCGGTTTGGCTATGCGAAGACTGTTGATACGGCAGTATATGAGAGAAATAAAGAGGCGGCGGATTCTGAAAATAAATATATTGTCCATTGTATGAACATTGGAAAACTCTGTCTGTTTACAGATGAAGGCAAGATGCATCAGGTGAAGGTGCTTGATGTTCCACATGGAAAGTTCAGAGACAAAGGGATTCCGATTGATAATGTAAGTAATTATTCAAGCAGTGAAGAACAGATTGTTATGATCTGTGAAGAAGAGCAGATGCGTTATTCAAAATTATTGTTTGCAACAGCACAGGGAATGATCAAGCGTGTGGATGGAAGTGAGTTCCAGGTATCCAAGCGCACGATCGCGGCAACAAAGCTGCAGGAAGAAGACAGGCTTGTCGCAGTGAAGGTTGTGACGGAGTATCAGAATGTTGTTCTTCAGACGAAGAACGGATATTTCCTGAGGTTTTTATCTGCGGATGTTCCGGAGAAAAAAAAGCAGCTGTCGGTGTCAGAGGAATTAAGGTTCAGAAGAAGGATGAATTAGAAGAAGTTTATCTTTTGAAGAAGGAACAGAGACGAAGATTACTTATGGAGAAAAAACAGTTTCACTGAACCGCCTGAAACTGGCGAAACGGGATGGAACAGGAACCAAAAGCCGCTAGAAGTCTTGCTGGAAGCGGAGACGGTGAAGAAAGAGAAAGTCAAGGGGATTTCTAAGGTATTGTAAGAAAATGTGCAAAACCCCTTGATTTCCTCAAAGAAAAGTGCTAGAGTAAATATAGTTACATAAGGAATTGGCAGAAGAGTGGACGAAAGTTCACTCTTCTTTGGTGATATGGAGAATTCTTTATGAATCAGATCACAAACTATATTATAGAAAAAAGGAGTTTGACGCAGCGTGTCCAGAAGAGAAGATTATGAACAGCAGACAGAAGCACTTCTCGAGCCTATCGTAGAGGAACTCGGGTTTGAGCTGGTAGATGTAGAATATGTGAAAGAAGGAGGTACTTGGTACCTTCGCGCGTATATTGACAAACCCGGCGGCATTGCTGTCGATGACTGTGAAGCAGTGAGCAGGAGATTTTCAGATATCCTTGACGAGAAGGATTACATTGCAGACTCCTATGTATTTGAAGTGAGTTCTCCGGGACTTGGAAGACCTCTGAAAAAAGAGAAAGATTTTAAACGGAGTCTTGGAGAAGAAGTGGAGATCCGCACGTATCGTGCGATTGACCGTCAGAAAGAGTTCGTCGGAATTTTAAAGAGTTATGATGAGAATACAGTGACCATCACATACGAAGATGATACAGAGCAGACATTTGACAGAGGAGACATCGCTCTGATCCGCCTTGCTTTGGATTTTTAATTTAGGAGGAAAAAAAATGAATACAGAATTACTTGAAGCACTGACGATTCTTGAGAAAGAAAAGAACATCAGCAAAGATGTCATGTTGGAGGCCATTGAAAATTCACTTTTAAGTGCCTGTAAGAACCATTTCGGGACATCCGATAATATTAAGATCGTGATGGACAGAGAGACCTGTGACTATTCCGTATTTGCAGAAAAAGAAGTTGTGGAAGAAGTTTTTGATCCGGCAATCGAGATCAGTCTTGAGGATGCAGAAAAGATCAATCCGGCACTTCATATCGGAGATATCGCACAGGTTGAGCTTCATTCCAAGGAATTCGGTCGTATTGCAACGCAGAATGCAAAAAACCTGATCCTTCAGAAGATCAGAGAAGAAGAGAGAAAAGTTGTCTTTGATCAGTATTTTGAGAAAGAGAAAGATATCGTAACCGGTATTGTACAGCGTTATGTTGGAAAAAATATCAGTGTGAATCTTGGAAAAGCAGATGCAATCCTTACAGAGAACGAACAGGTGAAAGGAGAGCATTTTGAGCCGACAGAGCGTATCAAGCTTTATATTGTAGAAGTAAAGAATACGACAAAAGGACCAAAGATTCTTGTATCCCGTACACATCCGGAGCTTGTCAAAAGCGTCTGTTTGAATCAGAGGTTGCAGAGGTAAAGGACGGAACGGTTGAGATCAAGAGTATTGCCCGTGAGGCTGGTTCCCGTACAAAGATGGCAGTATGGTCCAATGATCCAAATGTAGATCCGGTCGGAGCATGCGTGGGAATGAACGGTGCGAGAGTCAATGCAGTAGTACAGGAACTGCGTGGTGAAAAGATTGATATTATTAACTGGGATGAAAATCCGGCACTTCTGATCGAGAATGCATTGAGTCCGGCAAAAGTAATTTCTGTTATGGCTGATCCGGATGAGAAGATTGCAGGAGTTATTGTTCCTGATTATCAGCTTTCACTTGCAATCGGTAAAGAAGGTCAGAATGCAAGACTGGCAGCAAGTCTGACAGGTTACAAGATTGATATCAAGAGTGAGACACAGGCAATCGAAAGTGGTGAACTTCCGGAAAATTATATGGAGCAGATGGGTATGGTCGGTGAAGAAGGCTATACAGTCGGAGAAGAGGAAGAAGAGTACGATGATGTTCCGGCAGATGCAGCTGATGAAGACGGAGCAGATGAGATTGAATTCGTTGAGACAGACGAAGAGTAAGGTCTGAGGGAGTGAATTGTTTGGCAGTAAAGAAGAAAGTACCTATGCGTAAATGCGTGGGCTGCGGGGAAATGAAACCAAAAAAAGAATTGATCAGGATTCTCAGAACAGAGGAAGAAGAATTTGTCATTGACACAACCGGAAAGAAAAACGGACGTGGAGCGTATCTCTGTCCGCAGAAGGCATGTTTTGAGCAGGCTGTGAAGAACAGAGGACTGGAGCGTTCCTTTAAGCAGGAAATTCCACAGGAAGTTTATGAAAAACTTGCAAAGGAGATGGAACAGATTGGCCAGAGATAAAGTACTTTCGCTGATCAGTCTGGCAACGAAAGCGGGCGCTGCGCAAGCGGTGAATTTATGACAGAAGGACAGACAAAGTCCGGAAGAGCAAGCCTTGTAGTTGTTGCAGAAGACGCTTCAGATAATACAAAGAAAAAATTCCGTGATATGTGTAAATTTTATAAAGTTCCAATGATAGTTTACGGAGATAAAGATACCTTAGGGCATGCGATGGGAAAACAATTCCGTGCATCTCTGGCGATATTAGACGAAGGATTTGCAAAAGGAATATTAAAAGAACTGAAATCCCGTACCTGATGAATGGGAGTAGAAGACAAAGGTTCCCCTGTTGATTGCTTGAAGGAGGTAGATTTATATGGCAGATGAGAAGATGCAGAATGAAAATAAAAAGAGTTTAAACACCAGGGAGGATAACGTGGCAGAAGAGATTAGAAGAGAAGCAGCTGGCAAAGATGCTGAGATGGCTGCAGATAAAACAACAGAAAAAGAGGGTGCTCCAAAGAAGAAAAAATCTTGCATTTGTAGTGCGCCCACAGAATTCAAAGAACAGCAGCAGACTGCAGGGAAAACGTCCGGGACAGGGACGTCAGGGACAGAACCAGGGTCGTCCAAACGGTGATGGAAAACGCCCGGCAGCAGGACAGAGCCGTTCGAATGGTGAAGGAAAACCGGTTCGTACAGAGAGACCGGCAGCAAAAAGCGAAAGACCGGTTCGTGCAGCAGAGGACAGACCGGCACGTCCGGCACAGAACGGAGCACGTTCTGAGAGACCGCAGGGATCAAGAACAGAAAGAACAGGACGTCCGAGTGGTGAGGGAAGACAGGTACGCTCTGACAGACCGGGACAGAAACCATTTGGAGACAGACGTTCTAATGGCGAGAACAGAGGCGAAAACAGAGGACCACGTCAGGACAGAGACGGACGCGGACAGCGTTCTGACAGAGGAGGACGTGACGGATTCCAGGGACGCGACAACCGTGATGGAAGAGAGAACCGTGACGGAAGAGACGGACGCGGACAGGGACAGCGCTCTGACAGAAGAAATGACAATCGCAGAAACGACAGAAGTGACGCTACACCGATCGTAGAACAGCAGAAGAGCCAGAGAAACAAAGCGAAAGACAAAGAAAGAGATAATAAGAAGAAAGAATACAGAGATGAAGCTTTCGAAGGAAAAGGAAGAAAAGGCAAGAAGCAGAAACCGGCAGTGGAAGTGAAGAAGCCACAGGTGAAGGAAGAAAAGAAGGAAGAGCAGATCAAGCAGATCGTGATTCCGAAGTTCTTACGATCAAAGAACTTGCCGACAAGATGAAGGTCGTTCCTTCTGTTATTGTTAAGAAACTTTTCCTACAGGGCAAAGTGGTAACAATTAACCAAGAGATTGATTACGATACAGCAGAAGAGATCGCGCTGGAATTCGATGTTCTGTGTGAGAAGGAAGAGGTCGTGGATGTAATCGAAGAACTCCTCAAAGAGGATGAGGAAGATGAAAGCCTGATGGTGAAACGTCCTCCGGTTGTCTGCGTTATGGGACACGTTGACCATGGTAAAACTTCTCTTCTGGATGCAATCCGTAAGACAAATGTAACACGTGGAGAAGCCGGCGGTATCACACAGCACATCGGTGCTTCTGTAGTAGAGGTTGGCGGACAGAAGATCACATTCCTGGATACTCCTGGACATGAAGCTTTCACAGCTATGCGTATGCGTGGTGCAAATTCTACGGATATCGCGATCCTTGTTGTAGCAGCAGATGATGGTGTTATGCCACAGACGATCGAGGCGATCAACCACGCAAAAGCAGCCGGAATCGAGATCATCGTTGCCATCAATAAGATTGATAAACCAAGTGCAAATATAGAACGGGTAAAGCAGGAGCTTTCTGAGTATGAACTGATCCCTGAGGACTGGGGCGGAAGTACGATCTTCGTACCGGTATCTGCACACACAAGAGAAGGAATTGAGAAGCTTCTGGAAATGATCCTTCTGACAGCAGAAGTAATGGAACTGAAGGCAAATCCGAACCGTGCTGCCCGTGGTCTTGTGATCGAGGCAGAGCTGGATAAAGGTAAAGGAGCAGTTGCAACTGTACTGGTACAGAAAGGTACACTCCACGTAGGAGATGCTATCGCAGCCGGAAGTGCACATGGCCGTGTAAGAGCGATGATGGATGATAAGGGAAGACGTGTCAAAGAAGCAGGTCCGTCCCAGCCGGTTGAGATCCTTGGTCTGAATGATGTGCCGAATGCAGGAGAAGTCTTTGTTGGATGTGCTTCTGATAAAGAGGCAAGAGCATTTGCTGAGACATTTATTTCACAGAACAAAGTAAAACTTCTGGAAGAGACAAAATCCAAAATGTCACTGGATGACCTGTTCAACCAGATCCAGGAGGGTAACCTGAAAGAACTTGACATTGTTGTAAAGGCAGATGTTCAGGGATCTGTAGAGGCAATCAAGCAGAGTCTTCTGAAGCTGAGTAATGATGAAGTTGTAGTTAAGATCATCCATGGCGGTGTCGGAGCGATCAACGAATCCGATGTCACGTTGGCATCTGCATCCAATGCCATCATTATCGGATTTAACGTTCGTCCGGATGCAACAGCGAAAGATATCGCTGAGCGCGAAGGTGTAGACTTAAGACTTTACAGAGTTATCTACAATGCAATCGAAGATGTAGAGGCAGCTATGAAGGGAATGCTGGATCCGGTATTTGAAGAGAAAGTGCTTGGTCATGCAGAAGTGCGTCAGACATTCAAGGCATCCGGTGTCGGAACGATCGCAGGTGCGTATGTGCTGGATGGTATTTTCGAGAGAAACTGTTCTGTACGTCTGGTGCGTGATGGCATTGTAGTATTCGACGGACCACTTGCATCCCTGAAGCGTTTCAAAGACGATGTGAAGGAAGTCCGCGCCGGATATGAGTGCGGTTTCGTATTCGAGAATTACAATGACATTAAAGAAGGCGATCAGGTTGAAGCCTACAAGATGGTAGAGACAGAACGCAAGTAAGAATAAAAAATGCCGACATTTGCAGAGTGTTGTAATTGTCAGCAGGTGACAGAATTGTTACTCGTGCAGGGGTCATACATTGCAGGAGTAACTTTTCTGTATAAAAAAGGAGTTATAACATGAGAAAGAACAGTATTAAAAATACTCGTGTCAATGCTGAAGTCCAGCGTGAGCTGAGCAATATCCTGCGTGCAGGGATCAAGGATCCCCGCGTTGCACCGATGACTTCTGTAGTTGCCGTGGAGGTAGCTCCGGATCTGAAGACCTGTAAGGCATATATCAGTGTTCTCGGAGACAAGAAAGCACAGGAAGATACGATCAAAGGTCTTCAGAGTGCAGAGGGATATATCCGCAGAGAACTTGCACGTACAGTGAATATGCGCAACACACCACAGATTACATTTATCGTAGACCAGTCAATCGAATATGGTGTGAATATCAGTAAAAAAATCGATGAAGTGACAAGAGATTTAAAGGATGGAGCTGAGGAATAGATGATCGTATTAAACGATGTATTAAAAGGGAAACACAGTGTAGCCATTGGCGGACACATTCGTCCGGATGGGGACTGCGTTGGTTCTACAATTGGATTATATCTTTATCTGACCACTTATTATCCGGAGATTGAGACAGATCTGTATTTGGAGGAGATTCCGGAAGCATTTCAGATGATGGGACACTGGGATGTGCCGAAGCATGAGATTGTAGAAGGCAAAGTTTATGACCTTTTCATCAGTCCGGATTGCGGGGACGAAAGACGTCTTGGTTTTTCCGAACCAATGTTCCAAAATGCAAAGGAAACTTTATGTGTGGATCACCACGTCAGTAACGAGTCTTTTGCAGACACGAATTATATCGTGCCGGATGCAAGTTCTACTTCTGAACTCGTTTTCCGTCTGCTGGATGAGGAGAAGATTACGGAAGAAATCGCATCTTTCCTTTATATGGGGATTGTGCATGATACCGGAGTGTTCCAGTATTCCTGTACTTCACCGGAGACAATGGAAGTCGGTGCTGCACTTTTAAGAAAAGGGATCAATGGAAGCGCGATCATTGACGGAACATATTTTGAAAAATCCTATGTTCAGAATCAGATGCTTGGGAAGGCACTTCTTGAGAGTATGATGATCCTGAATAAGAAAGCGGTTGTCTCAGTGATACGTTTGAAAGAAATGGAGTTCTTCCAGGCAAAACCGTCTGATCTGGATGGAATTGTCAGCGTATTGCGTCAGACAAGAGGCGTGGAGGTTGCAATCCTTCTTTACGAGCTCGAACCGCAGACATTTAAAGTAAGCCTTAGATCAAAAGAAATCGTTGATGTAAGTGCAGTTGCGAAATATTATGGCGGTGGCGGTCATGTGAGAGCAGCCGGTGTTACAATGAAAGGTTCCCCGCATGATGTGATCAACAATCTGACACTTTTAATTGAAAGACAGCTTAGAGCGGCAGAAGAGAAAAACGAGGAAAAATGATAAACGGAATAGTTAATATTTACAAAGAAAAAGGATATACATCCCATGATGTGGTTGCAGTTCTTCGAAAAGTTGTCGGACAGAAGAAGATCGGTCATACAGGTACGCTTGATCCGGATGCAACGGGAGTCCTTCCGGTGTGTCTTGGAAGAGCAACAAAGGTTTGTGAGCTTCTGACAGATCATGATAAGACATATGAGGCTCTGCTGCTTTTAGGAAAGACGACAGATACGCAGGACATTTCCGGAGAGGTTCGGAGGAGAGGGATCCGGGCGATCTGACGGAAGAGGAAGTACGTTCCTGTATCGAATCATTTATCGGAGAATATGATCAGATTCCGCCAATGTACTCTGCGTTGAAAGTGAATGGGAAGAAGCTTTATGAGCTTGCCCGTGAAGGAAAGACCGTGGAGCGTAAGAGCAGAAAAGTCAAGATCCATGGAATTCGCATTCGGAGATGAATCTTCCGCATGTGCGTATGGAGGTGGACTGTTCTAAAGGAACATATATCCGTACTTTGTGCCATGACATTGGAGAGAAGCTTCAGGTGGGCGGCTGTATGGAAGAACTTGAGCGTACGAAAGTCGGCCGTTTCCTGAAAGAAGATGCGGTAACACTGGATGAAGTGCGACAGAAGATGGAACAGGGAGAAGGTGCAGAACTTTTCACTCCTCTGGATCAGATCTTCGCGGAACTGCCGGCCGTTACTGTGACGGATGCGAAGGCGTGGATGTCTTATAACGGAAATGATCTTCCGGAACGTTTTCTGTTAGAAAAAGAAGCGTGGACAGATGGACAGGAAGTCAGAGTATATGATTCCGTAAAGAATTTTATCGGCCTTTATCAGTATCGTGCACCGAAGAAGCTGTTCCATATTAAGAAAATGTTTCGGATCCTGAAGCAGAGATAATTGAGAAATAAAGGACGAATAAGACAGACATGCAATATATAAAAGGATTAGATGCCTTTGACGGAAGAAATCAGACAGCGGTAACGCTTGGAAAGTTTGATGGATTGCACAGAGGACATCAGAAGCTGCTCAACAGAATAATGAAATATGCGCAGAAGGAAGATTGCGACAGTGTCGTTTGTGCCTTTGATATGGACAGAGACTGTCTGATGACAAATGAAGAGCGAAGAGCATTTCTTGAGGACAAGGTAGATTATCTGATCGAGATTCCATTTACGAGAGAAATGATGGAGATGGAAGCAGAGAAATTTATCGATGAAATCCTGTATAAGAAGCTGCACGCATCACACATTGTTGTAGGAACGGACTTTAACTTTGGTCATGAAAAAGAGGCAATCATCAGATGCTGGAGAAATATGCGGCAAAGTATGGCTACACAGTTGATGTGGTCGAGAAAGCATATTACAAAGACCGGGAGATCAGCAGCACTTATATCAGGGAACTTCTCCTCGATGGAAATGTTCCTCTTGCAAATAAGCTTCTCGGGGTATCCGTATGAGATCACCAGTGTTGTGGAACATGGACAGCAGCTTGGAAGAACACTTGGATTTCCGACAATGAATCTTGCACCGCAGGAAAAGAAAATCTTGCCAAAGTACGGTGTCTATGCCTGTCGCGTCCTTGTGGATGGTGTATGGTATGGCGGTGTGGGAAATGCCGGGGTGAAACCGACCGTTGCGCAAGAGAAAAGACGGTTGTTCGAAGTTTATGTTTACGGATATGAAGGCGATGCTTACGGGAAGACTGCCACAGTGCAGATCCTGGAGTTCGAACGTCCGGAAACGAAATTTCATTCGGTTGAAGAACTTAAAGACCGCGTGATGAAAGATATGCGGTATGGAGAGGAATATCTGAAAAATCATCCATTCGATGAAAGATAAAAGATTTTAAATTTGTGCTTTACAAGCAGATATCTCTGTGCTATACTATCCGAGGTATCAAATCAGCCGGTGTTCGGTAATCGGATCACTCCGACCATTGCTTAATGCCAGGCGGTTTAACTAAGAATTTTAAGGAGGATATTACAATGATCGCAAAAAAGAGAAGAAACAGGCTATCATCAAAGAATTTGGAAGAACAGAGGGAGATACAGGATCACCGGAAGTACAGGTTGCTATCCTGACAGCAAGAATTAACGAGCTGACAGATCACTTTAAGGCTAATCCGAAGGATCACCACTCAAGAAGAGGACTTCTGAAGATGATTATCCGGATGGAAACTTCCCGGAAGTATCAGCTCGAATGAAAAGCCAGAAGTGATACCAAGTCTCCAGGAGTGGTATGGATATGAGGGGATTTTGAACTGACAGAAAGTTCAAAGATTATTTATAACGATACTGCAGATGTAGGAATCCGCGAAGCAGCCTGGAATATGCAGGAAGATTTAAAGGAAATTTCAGGACTGGATCTTACTGTAGAAGAGGGAAATGCACCATCTTCCTCAATGATATTTATATTGAGTCACAGACGGATGATACATATGGAGTCGGGGATGAGGATATCTGTTAAAGACCGATGATGAGGGTGTCCATATTTGTGCTTCAACCTATACAGGATGCCTGTACGGAACGATCACGGTGGAGCAGATTCTGGATCAGGCAGAGGATAACAGAACAGTTCCAAAAGGTATTACGAGAGATTATCCGGCTTACGAGGTGCGGGGAATCATGCTGGATGTGGCACGTACATCATACAGACTGTCACAGCTTCAGGATTATGCCAGGGTCATGCTGTGGTATAAGATGAACGAATATCATCTCCACATTAATGATAATGATAACTGTAATACAGCGTTTGCAAGCAATGAGACACATGCCGGATTCCATCGGCTGGAGAGTGATGAATTTCCGTCACTGACATCTGAAGTGAAGCACGCGGGAATCCCGTCCAATTTTGTGAATGAGGATTATTATCTGAATAATGCAGATTATCAGGGCAATCCGACCTACACGAAGGAAGAGTGGAAGGAATTGCAGCAGACATGTTCAGGTCTCGGGATTCATATGATGACTGAGATCGATCTTCCGGGACATTCACTTTTATATAATAAGTATGCAGATGAAAATCCGGATGGCATTGACTGGCTGCAGGGAGGAATCCGCAGCACAAGTACCAATGTAACTACAAAGGGAGGTCTGGAGCTTCTGGATCTGCAGGGGCAAATGCTGAAAGAGCACTCCGCTTTGCAAAGACTTTATGGAATGAGTATACAGAGGGCAATTCTCCGACAATTTCAGGAGATGTAGTACATATTGGAGCGGATGAATACTGGGATCATACCCCGAAAGACCAGTTCGCACAGTTTGCGGATCAGCTCAGACAGACGATTCAGGGCAATTTGGGATCTGATACAAAGATCAGAATGTGGGGTGCGGGAAGAGGAATGTTCTCAACAGCATCTACCGTACTTTCTGATGTGGATCTTACGTCCAACTATCAGTTGGATATCTGGGCAACAAATTATGAGAATGCAAAGGCACGTGCAGCAGAGGGATATGGAATTGTAAACTGCCGTGATGCATATTTATATGGAAATCGGGCAGAACAAACCGTGATGTACCAAATGCAGAATATTTGTTCAATGACTGGAATCCAACGATTTTTGGAGCAAATAATGTACTTTTAGGTGAGCCAAATCTTCTTGGAGCAAAGGCTGCTATCTGGGGAGATCAGAGCCAGGAAGGTATGACAGAAAAGGATGTTCACCAGAGAGTCCTCAGAGCAACAGCGATTGTAAGCGAAAAGACCTGGGGAGGAACGGATGATTCAGATACATTTGAGCAGTATGAGATGAGAGCTGCAAAACTTGCAGAAGGACCGGGGACAGACATTGCAATGCAGGCGGATTCAGACTCCTCCCTGGTACTGGATTATGATTTCAAGAATGTATCTTCTGATGGAAAGACAGTTTATGATACAAGCGGTAACGGCTATAACGGAACACTTGGAAATGGAGCAGAGATCAGTGAAGACGGATATTTGTCTTTTGACGGTACAGCACTGACAACTCCGCTTAAGACACTTTCTTATCCATATACAGTAGCATTTGACCTGAAAGTAGATTCGGAAGAAGCTGCAAAAATACAACCGCATCTTCCCTGTTTTCAGGTTATGATGGACAGATTCAGATTGCAGGAACAGAGAGCGGTCATTTATCAGCCAATGTAAATTACTTTACACGAGATTTCAACTATACAGTACCGACCGATGATTCTACAGTAAAGATCATGCTCGTAGGAACATTCCAGGGAACGAAACTTTATGTAAATGGACAGTTGCAGACCTTCCTTTCACAGAAGTCAGATGCAGACGGACTGGCAAGCGGTGCAATAACAACACTTAATTCTTCGGTTCTTCTTCCGCTGGAAAAGATTGGAGAAAACCTGCATGGAAAGATGGCAAATCTTCAGGTTTACAATCAGGCTCTGTCAGCAGAAGAGGCGGCAGAATACTATACAGATGACTGGAGTGAAACTACAGTTAAGACGAATGTTGCACAGAATAAAGCAGCAGGCGGTACTTCTTACAAATCAGGAGATGCAGTTGACAATGCAGAACGAAGAATCAACGTCGCTTTTAAGGCATTTGACGGAGATGCATTTACTGAAAAGAAGATACAACAGCGAAGCCGGATACAAGTACTTCAGAGATGAATTCATTCTGGAAAGGCTATCATGCAGACAGCTCTTTATGTGTGGATCTTATAATAAAAACTTGTCACTTAGGAGGGAGCATATTTTATGTCTAAAAGAAAAGTATCTGTTGAGGATAAGATATATGCTGTAAATCTATATCTGGATGGAAAAGAAAGCCAACGGCGAATTGCCGATATGTTTGATGTAAGTTTCGCATCTGTCCAACAATGGATTCGAAACTATGAATCTATGGGAGCAAATGCATTCACATTGAAAGGGAATAAAAAATATTCCAAAGAATTGAAACAACAAGCAGTCTTAGATTATTTAGCAGGCTGTGGTTCTCAAGATGATATTTGCAAAAAATACGGGATCCGTTCAAAAGGTAAGTTACAAACTTGGATAAAGAAGTATAATGGTCATGAAGAATTAAAATCTTCTGGAACAGGAGAAAGCATTGTCATGACCAAAGGAAGAAAAACCACTTTTGAAGAACGAGTTGAAATAGTACAGTATTGTATCGCACATGATCGTAATTATGCCCAAACAGCAGAACAATATCAGGTGTCCTATCAACAGGCTCGCAATTATATAGTCAAATATGAAGCTGGTGGAGCGGAAGCTTTAAGAGATAACCGTGGCAAACGAAAACGTCCCGATGAGATGAGTGAATTAGAAAAGCTGCGTGCTGAAGTTAAAATTTGGTATGGATTTTCTTTTACAAATGAATTGAGACTGACTGGATAGTTGGTCTCTTTTCTGTTATGCTTTGATTTCTGGCGGCTGGAAAGGAGTCACCATGTCAAAGTTTTTATCTTATGAAGATCGAATGATTATTGCTCAACGCCTTCAGGAGAATGCATCCTTTGGGGCAATTGGCAAAGAGTTAGGAAAGGACCGTACAACCATTTCCAAGGAGATTAAAAAGTATTCCTATGACAAGAAAAGCGGTCGTCCTGGATATCCGTATAATCCTTGTAAATTCCGTGCTACATGCAAAGCAAAAAGGATTTGCGGAACAAGCTGTACACACCAATCTGCTTACAAATGCAGCCTGTGCTCTGAATGCACCTTACATTGTCCTGACTTTGTAGAAGATGTCTGTTCTGTCAAAAATAAGCCACCTTATGTTTGTAATGGCTGCAGTCAGCTGCCGAAATGCACGTTATTAAAACGTATTTATGATCCGGCAGATGCACATGAGCGTGCACATCATGCTGTTTCGGAAGCCAGAACCGGTATCATGTCCAACGAAGATGATATTGCAAGAATTAACGGGATCATCAGTCCTTTAGTTAAAAACGGGCAGTCGCTTCATCAGATCTATCTTGCTCATGTAGATGAACTGATGTGTAGTGAAAAGACATTGTATAACTATGTGGATGCCCAGCTCTTTGATATCAGGAACATTGATCTGCCCCGTAAAGTGAAATACCGTCCCCGTTATAAGAAGCCTGAATTTAAAGTTGACCGGGGCTGCCGTATTGAACGAAGCTACGCTGACTTTCAAAAATATCTGGGAGCACACCCGGAAACGACCATTGTACAAATGGATAGCGTGATTGGTCGTGTGGGAGGAAAATGTCTTCTTACCATACACTTTGTAGAAAGCAGTCTCATGCTGGCTTTTTTGCGGGACGCAAATACATCAGCCTCTGTAATAGAGATCATAAACTTATTGGATGAAGCCTTGGGGCAAAAACATTTAATAGCTTGTTTCCGGTTATTCTGACAGATAACGGAAGTGAGTTTTCAAATCCAAAGGAAATCGAAAAACGCAGCACCATTCCATGCAATAGGAACAAAGATATTTTATTGCGATCCTTAAGACAATGAATGTTTTTGAAAAATCTGGATAAATGAATTTCTCGAATCGAAACTTGACAAAAGATGTATAATTGTATACAATTATACAAGAATGCAAAAAAGAGATACTGGCATGTATCGTTGGTCAGTGCATTGCCCGCTGTGGGAAAAAGGATGAGAGGAGACAAAATGGAAGAGCATCAGGAACATTCGCTCGGAGGAAGAGTTTTCCAGAGAATCCGTGAAGATATTCTGAAAGGGAAATATAAGCAGAATGATGAATTGAAAGAAGCAACGCTGGGGAAAGAGCTTGGAGTCAGCAGAACTCCGGTCAGAGAAGCACTTCGTCAGTTGGAACTGGAGGGACTGGTTTCAATCGTGCCGAACAGAGGAGCTTATGTTAATGGCATCTCGAAAAAAGATATCTGGGATATTTATTATATGAGGTCTACATTAGAGGGGCTTTGTGCAAGATGGGCTGTGGAGAATATCACAGAGGAACAGATTGACAGACTGGAAGAGACGATTCTGTTATCAGAATTTCAAATGAAGAAAGGAAATGCTTTTAATACAGAGCAGGTGACAGGGCTGGACGGACGGTTTCACACAATTTTGTATGAGGCATCAGGCAGTCGTATGCTTGCGAGAGTTTTATCAGATTTCCATGAATATGTCCAGTCGGCAAGAAAAGATTCAATCGTGTCGGAAGAACGGGCGAGAAAATCAATTCGGGAGCATAAGCAGATCCTTCAGGCAATTAAAGAAAGAGATGCCGATCAGGCAGAACAATTAGCTGATGAACATATTTTACATGTAATACAAAATTTGAAAAGGCAGGGCTATTAGAAAACTGAGTTATAGCCTGGCAGAAAATCGGATCCGTGAATTACTCATTCAGAACTACGAATGAATAGTCAATATAAATGATAAGCAGGAGGAAACAGACAATGGAAAAAATTAAAATGACAACCCCACTGGTCGAGATGGATGGAGATGAGATGACAAGGATTCTCTGGAAGATGATCAAAGAAAATCTTTTTAGAGCCATACATTGATCTTAAGACGGAATATTATGATCTCGGTCTTGAGCATAGAAATGAGACGGATGATCAGGTAACGATTGACTCAGCACTTGCGACTAAGAAATACAAAGTAGCCGTAAAATGTGCAACGATCACTCCGAATGCAGCACGTATGGATGAATATGACCTGAAAGAAATGTGGAAAGTCCGAATGGAACAATTCGTGCAATTCTTGATGGAACAGTGTTCCGTGCACCGATTGTTGTAAAGGGAATTGAGCCGTGTGTTAAGAACTGGAAAAAGCCGATCACGATCGCAAGACATGCGTATGGTGATGTATATAAAGGATCTGAAATGAAAATTCCTGGAGCAGGGAAAGGTAGAGCTGGTTTATACAGCAGAAGATGGAAGTCAGACAAAAGAACTGGTTACATGAATTTGACGGACCGGGAATCGTACAGGGAATGCATAATATCAATAAATCCATCGAAAGCTTTGCAAGAAGCTGCTTTTCCTATGCTCTGGATACAAAGCAGGATCTGTGGTTTGCAACAAAAGATACGATCTCTAAAAAGTACGATCATACATTTAAGGATATCTTCCAGGAAATTTATGATGCAGAATATGATGAGAAGTTCAAGGAAGCTGGAATCGAGTATTTCTATACATTGATCGATGATGCGGTTGCACGTGTTATGAAATCGGAGGGCGGCTATATCTGGGCTTGTAAAAACTACGATGGAGACGTAATGAGCGACATGGTATCTTCCGCTTTTGGTTCCCTTGCAATGATGACATCTGGTATCTCGGATGGATATTATGAATACGAGGCTGCCCATGGAAACAGCGTCACTATTATAAGCATCTGAAAGGTGAGGAAACATCTACAAACTCTGTTGCAACGATCTTTGCATGGACAGGTGCTCTCAGAAAAAGAGGACGGATGGCAATAAAGAACTGATGGAGTTCGGATAAGCAAAAGGCAACGATTGATACAATCGAGGCAGGAGAAATGACGAAAATCTCGCACTGATCACAACAGAAAATCCAACCGTACTGAACAGTGAAGGATTTATTAAGGCGATTGCGAAGAGATTATAAATTTGTATTTGTTGGGGGGATACGCTTGGAAAGCAGAAAACTTCTATGTGGCAGAGCGGACGCAGAAAGCAGAGATATTCCTTCGCGGTGCAGGCCCGCTTTACCTCAGCCCGTTGACCGTTTGTAACTCGAAAGTGGAAATCTTCGTGCAATGGCACTCGATTTACTTTCTCTAACAAACGCTGCAAAGTGTCTTCGGAACGCTCCTGCTAATGCACCTGCTCAGGAACACCCTGCTTTCCGCTGGTAGTCACAGTAAGAAGTTTTTTTCTGACTCCACAGCGTAGTCACTCAACAATGCAAATTTCAAAAGGATAGAAAAAAGCCGGATGGCTATTGGCTAAGATATTCGATCGTAAATATTAGACAGTAGATATTGTATTTACTATTTGATGGAGCGTTTATCTTAGTTGATAGCCATCCGGCTCTTTATTTCTTATTGGAATTTCGTGTTTGTTGGGAGAAAATGTTCTGGCATGAGGGAAAATTTTCTGATTTGAAAAGCCTAATATCCGCCCTTGCTGTTGCGTGAGCAGTGCATTGACAAGGAGCGTTCCGAAGACACTTTGCCCAACTTGTTAAGGAACATAAACAGGAGTGCCTCTGCACGAGTGTTTCCACGTTCCTGTTACAAGTTGTCAACGGGCTGAGGTAAAGCGGGTCCTGCACTGCGATGCAACAGCAAGGGCGGATATGGATGCTCTTCTATTAAAATCTTTCTGACTGCCGAAACATTTTCACCCCAACAACTACAAATTTCATATCTTGATTATCCTCTGTTTATATTCATTGAGAAATGCTGTCTTAAATTTGTCTGTCACAACGGAAGTATATAAATTTGATGCGAGGATATCATCCCGCAGCATTCGCTGTCCAAGCTCACAGAGTTCCCGGCTTTCAGCAAGCTTTGTCAGAAGCGGCAGGAGCTTTTTTTTGATATTTCGGTAAGAATCTGGGAACAGTCCTTTCTGAATCCGAGCAGTCGTGCATAGAAGTTATATCCGCTGTTCATATATTCAGATACAGAATCTTTTTTGATTCCGAGCATAATATGCTTATAATTAAAGAAATCATTTAAACTGGTACAGATCCTTGCGGCGAGTTCGGGCGAGACATCCATATAACGGACGAGGCTTTCAGGATGCTTGTTCAAAAGTTTGTATTTTAAGATTAATGAAAAATCATTCTGATAAACCGGGTACTGGATCTTATGAAAATCAGACAGAAGTTCCAGACACTTTTTGGAACCTGATTTCCCAGTTCATTGAGAATATCGGAAAAAGAAAGCTCTGTGGAATCATCTCCTGCAAATTCTGTATGAATGGACGAGCTGGAATATGCCAGGAGGGAACGGATCGCAGAAGCAGAGCTATACAGTCCGTCAAGTTGGCTGCTATGATATCCTGCTCCCTTTCGCCGGATTGTATAAGGACGGATAGAACTTCCGCATTTTTTTAAGGCTTTCAGATATTCAATGCCGAGGATGTTATTCGGATCTTTTAAAATGTCGGCACATCGAGGATCGCCGGTGCAGAAAACGACTGCCGTCTGTCGTGCTGCAGGAAATGATTTGCCAAGCTTTAATTCATGCCGGAGAATTTCACGGTATTGTTCAGGCTCATCGACTAAAAGGCCGGCAATCTTCTGCAGCAGAGGAAGATCACTGCATTCACTTCCAAAGCAGACAGAATCGACGATCCCGAGACTGTCTAAAGAGAAATTGCTCCGAGAGCAAAAAATTCAGCACTTCCGGTAGCATAGCAGACGGAAGTTCAAGAACAGCTCCAGCTCCACAATAAAGAGCCATTTCAGTACGGAGACGTTTCGGCATAATGGCGGGAGTACCACGCTGAACATAATCGCCGCTCATAACAACAAGAGCAGCATCGGCACCGGTAATGCGGAGCGATTCGTGGATATGGTATAAATGACCGTTATGGAATGGGTTGTATTCTGTGATCAGACCAACAATTTTCATAGAAATCTCCTATTGCAATACTATATCTATCAGTTAATACTTGTATATCATTTTTGAACCTATTATACTATAAAAGATAGCAGGGTCAAAATTTAAGTGAAGAAGAAGGTGCAGAGACATGGAGCAGGAACAGAAACTGACTGCAGATCAGATTATAAAATTTTTAGAAGAACGTAATTTTAAAGAACTGAAAGAGGAATTGGAAAATCTGCATCCTGTGGATCTTGTCGATGCCATGGAAGAACTGGATAAGAAGCAGAGAATGCTGGTATTCCGTCTCCTTTCAAAGGAAGAAGCAGCGGAAGTTTTTACTGATATGAACAGTGATATGAGGGAAGAACTGCTTGAAGCATTGACGGATTCTGAGTTAAAAGAGATCATGGATGAGATGTATGTGGATGATACAGTAGATGTACTGGAGGAAATGCCGGCCAATGTTGTGGATCGTCTGCTGATGGCAACGGATGAGGAGACAAGAAAGCAGATCAATACTCTGTTACAATATCCGGAAGACAGTGCAGGCAGTATTATGAATATAGAATACATCAGCCTGCGGAAAGAGATGACGGTTGCAGATGCGATCCTTAAAATCCGGCAGGTGGGGATCAACCGTGAGACGATTTATACGTGTTATGTGACAGAAAAGAGAAAGCTGATCGGAGTGGTGGATGTGAAAGATCTGCTGACAGCGGGGGAGTCCAGGCTGATCGAGGAGATCATGGATGAGAATGTTATTTATGCAAGAACGCTGGATGATCAGGAACAGGTGGCCAATCAGATCAACAAATACGGACTTGTTGCAATTCCGATCCTGGATCATGAAGACTGCATGGTGGGAATTGTTACAGTTGATGATGCCATGCTTGTTTTGCAGGATGAGACAACAGAGGACATCAGTATTATGGCGGGTGTCAGTCCGAATGAAGATTCTTATTTTGGAACTTCAGTATTTCAGCATGCAAAGAACCGTTCTTTATGGTTGATGCTCCTGATGCTGTCAGCAACGGTAACAGGAGAGATACTCGGGCATTATGAGGATGCCATGGCAGTAATGCCGGTATTGATCACGTTTATTCCGAGATTGATTGTATTTGAAAATGCACATGAAACCCACTTGTATACAAAAAACCTTTGTATTATAATAAATTGCAGTGAAATTAAAAGAAAGGTGGCACAAAAGTCATGGGATTTATTGATGAAATCAAGGCAAGAGCGAAAGTTTGCAAAAAGACAACCGTTCTCCCTGAGACAGAGGACGAAAGAACTTATAAGGCAGCAGAGGCAGTACTGAAAGAAGGAATTGCTGATCTGGTGCTTGTTGGAAGCAAAGAGGAGATTGAGAAAATAAAGGTACATACGACATCTCCGGTGCTGCGATCGTAGATCCTGCTACAGATGCAAGAACAGAAGGTTATATTGCAAAACTGGTTGAACTGAGACAGAAGAAAGGTATGACACCGGAGCAGGCAAAAAGAGCTGCTTCTGAATAATTACCTTTATTATGGGGTAATGATGGTGAAGATGGGCGATGCAGACGGTATGGTATCAGGAGCATGCCATTCTACAGCAGATACACTTCGTCCGTGCCTGCAGATCCTGAAGACGAAACCGGGTACAAAACTTGTTTCCGCTTTCTTCCTGATGGTAGTACCAAACTGCGACATGGGAGCAAATGGAACATTTGTATTTGGAGATGCAGGTCTGGAGCAGAATCCAGATCCGGAAAAGCTGGCAAATATTGCAATTTCTTCCGCAGATTCTTTCACGCTTCTTGTAGAGAAAGAGCCAGTTGTTGCTATGCTTTCTCACTCTACAAAGGGAAGTGCTAAGCATGCAGATGTTGATAAGGTAGTAGAAGCTACAAAAATTGCTCAGGGACTTCGCACCGGAGCTTGCACTTGACGGAGAACTTCAGCTTGATGCAGCGATCGTTCCGGAAGTCGGAGCATCCAAAGCACCTGGAAGCAAAGTTGCAGGACAAGCAAATGTTCTTGTATTCCCTGACCTCGATGCAGGTAATATCGGATATAAGCTGGTTCAGAGACTTGGAAAAGCAGAAGCTTACGGTCCTCTGACTCAGGGAATTGCAGCACCGGTCAATGACCTTTCCCGTGGATGCAGTGCGGAAGATATTGTAGGTGTTGTAGCTATCACAGCAGTACAGGCACAGGCTGAATAATTGTAATTGTTTACAGATTTTTTAAAATAGTTACGGGTAATTAAAAGAAACAAAGAGGGTAGTGTGAGCTGCTCTGGATAATAATAAGGTTTTTTCAGGAGATAAAAGAAAATGAATATTTTAGTTATTAACTGCGGAAGCTCATCTCTGAAATTCCAGTTGATCAACGCTGAATCAGAAGAAGGTACTCGCAAAAGGACTTTGTGAAAGAATCGGAATTGACGGACGTCTGACTTATCAGCCGGCTGGCGGAGAAAAAGAAATTTCTGAAAAGGCCATGCCGACCCATACAGAAGCAATCCAGTTTGTCATTGATGCACTGACGAATGAGAAGACAGGAGTTGTTAAGAGCCTTGATGAGATCGGAGCAGTTGGACACCGTCTCGTACATGGTGGAGAGAAGTTTGCTTCATCTGTAGTAATCACAGACGAAGTAAAAAAGCAGTAGAAGAGTGTAATGATCTTGCACCACTTCACAATCCTGCAAACCTGATCGGAGTTGAAGCATGCGAAAAGCTGATGCCGGGAACTCCTATGGTTGCAGTATTTGATACAGCATTCCATCAGACAATGCCCGAGAAGCTTATATCTATGGTCTTCCATATGAGTATTATGAGAAATACAAAGTAAGACGCTACGGTTTCCATGGAACAAGCCACAGCTTTGTATCTAAGAGAGCAGCAGAAGTAATGGGAAAATCTTACGATGAAGTAAAGACAATTGTATGCCACCTCGGAAATGGATCCAGTGTAAGTGCTGTTCTTAACGGAAAATGTGTAGATACTTCTATGGGTCTTACTCCATTAGAGGGTCTTGTAATGGGTACACGTTCTGGTGATATCGATCCGGCGATCATGGAGTTCATTGCTAAGAAAGAGAACCTTGACATTGAAGGTGTTATGGAAGTACTGAATAAGAAAAAGTCCGGTGTATTCGGACTCTCAGGCGGAATCTCCAGTGACTTCCGTGACCTGACAGGAGCAATGGCTGAAGGAGACAAGAAAGCAAAGATCGCACTGGAAGTATTTCTTATACCGAGTAGCAAAATATATCGGAGCTTATGCAGCAGCGATGAATGGTGTAGATGACATCGTATTTACAGCTGGTATCGGTGAGAACGATGATTATGTAAGAGAAGAAGTATGTAAATACCTTGGGATACCTTGGAGTTGACTTTGATTCAGAAGTGAATAAAGGACTCAGAGGAAAAGAAGCTGAGCTTACAAAAAGAAGGATCAAAGGTTAAAGTATTCGTTATTCCTACAAACGAAGAGCTTGCAATCGCCTGTGAGACATTAAAGCGCTTGTAACAAAAATAATTGAAGAAATCTTAATTTGAGAAAGTGTATACGATAGTGATCTGTAAAGATTATATCGTATATGAGCGCAGGACTGAGGTGCCAAGAGAGCAGTTCAGTCCTGCTTTTGCGCATAGAAAGAAACAAAAATGTATCCAATACATTTTGCTCTTCATAATTTTTTGATAGAAATTATAAATATCTGTTGACAAACATTTTTTCCATGATATAATAATTTAGGTATGAATAGGAGAAATACATTATGTTGATTAACCTATCAGACGTTTTGTCAGACCAGCATAAGACGGTTGAAGAAACTGTGCGGCTGGAGATGGAAGAGATCCGGTTACAATCCGGAACCTACCCCATTATCAGTAAAGAGCCGGTTCATGTTAGAGTGGAGCATATAAGGGGAAAAGAACTGCTCGTGAACGCTGAGACCAGGATTGTAGTCGCGATACCATGTGACCGTTGTCTGGATGATGTGAAACGGGAGTTTGTACTTGATTGTGCAAAGCATGTGGACGTAGGCCTCTCCGACGCAGAACTGACAGAGGAGCTGGATGAATCAAACTTTATTGACGGATATCATCTTGACGTGGACAAACTCCTGTATGGAGAGATTTTGTCAGACTGGCCGGTTAAAGTCCTGTGCAGGGAAGACTGTAAAGGGTTATGTAAAGTGTGCGGTCAGAATTTGAATACGGGGTCCTGCAACTGTGAAGAACCGGGACTTGATCCTAGAATGTCAGTTGTCCGTGACTTATTTAAGAATTTTAAGGAGGTGTAACCTATGTCTATCTGTCCAAAGAATAAATCTTCAAAAGCAAGAAGAGATAAGAGAAGAGCTAACTGGAAGATGAGCGCTCCGAATCTGGTAAAGTGCAGCAAATGTGGCGAGCTTATGATGCCTCATCGTGTATGTAAGGCGTGCGGATCATACAACAAGCGTGAGATCGTAACAGTTGACTAATGATCAATAAGATATTGAGTGTACTGCGAACAGACTTGAGGGCGTAAAAACTTTGTGTTTTACGCTCCTTCTTTTTTTATTGATTTTTATACTGTTTTCCAGTAGAATGATTTCAGTAGTGCAAGGAGGAAAGAATATGTCTGAGATAACGAGAGTTGCCCTTGATGCCATGGGTGGAGATAATGCTCCTGGAGAGATTGTAAAAGGAGCAGTAGAAGCAGTTCAGGAAGAGAAATGATATCAAGATACTGCTGACAGGTAAGGAAGATGTGATTCTTAAAAAAGGAACTCTCCGCTTATACGTATCCTGAGGAGCAGATTGAGATTGTGAATGCTACAGAGGTTATTGAGACGGCAGAACCTCCAGTGAAAGCAATCCGTGGTAAGAAAGATTCTTCTATTGTAGTAGCAATGAAGATGGTGAAAAAGGGCGAGGCAGATGCATTTGTGTCAGCAGGAAGTTCAGGTGCAATCCTCGTAGGTGGTCAGGTGCTTGTAGGCAGGATCAAAGGGGTTGAGAGACCACCGCTTGCACCGCTTATCCCGACTTTGAAAGGTGTTTCACTTTTGATCGATTGTGGAGCTAATGTAGACGCACGCCCATCTCACCTGGTACAGTTTGCAAGGATGGGATCCATATATATGGAAAGCGTTATGGGCGTTAAGAATCCCAAAGTCGGTATTGTGAATATCGGTGCAGAGGAAGAGAAGGGTAATGCACTTGTAAAAGAGACATTCCCACTGTTAAAAGAATGTCCGATATCAATTTTATCGGAAGTGTAGAAGCAAGAGATATTCCGTATGGTGTGGCAGATGTCATCGTCTGTGAGGCATTTGCGGGAAATATCATTCTGAAGCTTTATGAGGGTGTTGCAGGAGCACTCTTAAGAAAAAAGTGAAGAAAGGAATGTCTTTCTTCTTTGCGTAGTAAGATAGGGGCACTGCTTGTGAAACCTGCTTGAATAAAGGGCGTACTGAAAGATTTTGATACAAGTGAATCATGGTGGAGCACCCCTGCTTGGACTGAATGGACTGGTAGTGAAGACGCATGGAAGTTCAAAGTCAAAGAGATATGCAACTCGATCATTCAGTGTGTGACATTTAAGGAGCAGAAGATCAATGAAAAGATCAAAGAAGCAATCCAACAGGAGACCCTGGAAGAAAAGAAAGAAGTCGAATAAGACAGGAGGAGATTTACAATGGAATTTGAAAAGCTGCAGGCAATTATCGCGGACGTACTTAATGTTTCACCGGAGACAATCACACCGGAGACTACATTTGTGGATGATTTAGGTGCTGATTCACTGGATATTTTTCAGATCATTATGGGAATTGAGGAAGAGTTCGATATTGAGATCGACAATGAAGAAGCAGAAAAGATCACAACTGTGCAGGATGCAGTTGAGCAGATCCAGAAAAAGAAGGCTGTTGAATAATCGGATAGTGAGATGAAAAAGCCCGAATGGGCTTTTTTCGTTTTATTAACACGAAGGAGGCCATTTAAATGGACAGAGTAAAAGAACTGGAAAAAAAGATCGGATATGTGTTTAAAGACAAAAGCCTGATTGAACGTGCATTGATGCATAGTTCTTATACGAATGAAAAGCATCTGAAAAAATATGAGTGTAATGAACGCCTAGAGTTTTTGGAGATGCAGTATTGGAATTGGTATCAAGTGCTTATTTATTTAATGAATTTCCAAAAGGTATCTGAGGAGAATTGACCAAGACACGTGCGAGTATGGTGTGCGAACCATCTTGGCAATGTGTGCAAGAGATATCGGACTTGGAGATTATCTTGCTTCTTGGAAAAGGAGAGGAAGCAACGGGTGGAAGAATGAGAGATTCGATCACATCAGATGCGATGGAAGCATTAATCGGTGCGATTTACCTTGACGGTGGTTTTACTAGTGCAAAAGAGTTTATCCATCGGTTTATCCTGACGGATCTGGAGGATAAGAAACTCTTTTATGATAGTAAAACTATCTTGCAGGAGATCGTACAGGCGAATATGACGGGGAATGTAAGTTATGAACTGATTGATGAACAGGGACCGGATCATAATAAGATTTTCGAAGTGGAAGCAAGAATCGGGGGAAAAGCCTGGGGACGTGGAAAAGGAAGCTCGAAGAAGTCAGCAGAACAGCAGGCAGCTTATGAGGCAATTCTGAATCTCAGAAAGAAAAGTAAAGAGGACTTTATGTATTTAAAAGTATAGAAGTGCAGGGATTTAAGTCTTTTGCCAATAAGATTAAATTTGAATTTCATAACGGAATTACAGGTATTGTAGGACCGAATGGAAGTGGTAAGAGTAATGTCGCTGATGCCGTCCGCTGGGTACTTGGAGAGCAGAGAGTGAAGCAACTGCGTGGTGGAAGTATGCAGGATGTTATATTTTCAGGGACCGAGAACGGAAGCCACTTAGTTATGCATCGGTTGCGATTACACTGGACAATTCAGATCATAAGCTTCCGGTAGAGTACGGAGAAGTTACTGTTACACGTAAATTGTACAGATCCGGGAGAGTGAGTATCTGATTAACGGTACAGCGTGTAGACTGAAAGATATTAATGAAATGTTCTACGATACTGGAATCGGAAAGGAGGGATATTCCATTATCGGACAGGGACAGATCGACCGTATCCTAAGCGGTAAACCGGAAGAGAGAAGAGAGCTTTTTGATGAGGCTGCCGGAATTGTTAAATATAAGAGAAGAAAGTCCCTTTCTTTGAAAAAAGCTGGAGGATGAACGGCAGAATCTTACCCGTGTGAATGATATTCTTGCAGAGCTTGAGAAACAGATCGGTCCTTTGGAAAGACAGTCAGAGACAGCCGGAATCTATCTGAAGATGAAAGAAGAATTAAAAACATATGACATTAATATGTTTTTGCTGGAGGAAGAGCGGCTGCAGGAGCGTATTCGTGAAGTCGGTGGGAAATATGAGATTGCTTCTCAGGAGATGCAGGAATCAAATGCCCGTTATGAGAAGATGAAAGCAGAATACGAGGCAATCGAGGAAGAAGTAGATCAGATTGATCTTGCAATTGAAACTGCGAAGAACCAGATGAATGAGACGAATCTTTTAAAGCAACAGCTGGAAGGCCAGATCAATGTCCTGAAAGAGCAGATTAATACAGCCCGTATGAGTGATGAGCATTATGATCATCGCCTGAGTACGATCGTCAGTGAGATAGATACAAGGCAGCAGCAGAAAAGAGAGCTTGAAGAAGAGAAGAAAAGAATTTCAGAACAGTTAGAATCAGCCAGTGGACAGGATACGGAAGCACAGCAGAGTTTAATTGAGATTCAGTCAAAGATTGCAGAACACAGTACTGAAATTGAGCAGAAGAAGCAGGAGATCATGGAGCTGCTTGGAAGTCGTGCATCAACGACTGCAAAGATGCAGCATTTCGATACGACAAGAGAACAGATTCAGACACGGAAGGCTGTCGTTGCTAGAAATATTCTTGAGATTTCGACGGTAGCAGAAGGACAGAACAACAGACTTAAGAAGTATGAAGAAGAACTTGGTCAGATCCGTGAGCGCATTCAAACCTATAAGGATAAGATTTCCCTGAACGAACAGGAACTTGGCAAGCTTCAGAATGAGCTGAAAGAGAAGCAGGAAAAGTTACGGATCGGACAGACCGCTTATCACAGAGAGTCTTCCCTGTCTGGAGTCATTAAAGAATATTACAGAGCGCTATGACGGATATGGTAACAGTATCCGAAAGGTAATGTCGAATAAAGAACGTGAGAAAGGTCTGATCGGTGTTGTAGCGGATATCATTAAGGTCGATAAGGAATATGAGATCGCTATTGAGACTGCACTTGGAGGAAATATCCAGAATATTGTTACAGATAATGAAGATACAGCCAAGCGTATGATTGATTTCCTTAAGCGTAATAAATTCGGAAGGGCAACATTTCTTCCGCTGACAAGTATGCATGGCGGCGGAGGAATCAGGAATCCGGAAGCACTCAAAGAACCGGGAGTGATCGGACTTGCGAATACATTGATCCATGTGGAATCAAGATTTGACGGACTGGCAGATCAGCTGCTTGGGCGTACGATCGTAGTAGACCACATCGATCACGGAATCGCAATTGCGAGAAAATACCGCCAGTCTCTGCGTCTGGTCACACTGGAAGGTGACCTGATCAATCCGGGCGGATCCATGACAGGTGGTGCATTTAAGAATTCAAGTAATCTGCTGAGCAGACGCCGCGAAATCGAAGAATTTGAAAAGACGGTTGCTATGCTCAAGTCTGACATGGACATGGAAAAGAAGCTGGAGAAAGAAGTTACAAGGTGAGGCGAAAACCGTCGTGCAGCATGCTATAGTGTAATCGATGAAGTACAGGAACATTTAAGAGAAGAATCGGTGCTGGAGAATACTGCACGAATGAATGTTGCGCAGGTACAGAGAGAACAGTTAGAATCAAAACAGCGTTACGAAGGATTTCTGAAAGAACAGAAAGCATTGCTTCAGGAGTTGGATGAAATCAATGAGAATGAAGATTCTATGGATGGAACTTGAGACATCGCAAGTTGGAAAAAGAACTGAATGAACAGATTGAAGCTTTGCAGATGCAGTTGGAGAAAGGATAATGAGGCTGTCGGAGATGAAACAGTCTGAGGAAGTCCATTCTGGCAGGCCTGGATCAGCAGAAAAGATTGTAGAAAATATTTCCGTAACAGGAAGTGACTGATAGAAAAAAAAGGAAGAACTTGCCGAAAATCGTGGAGATGTATCAGATTTCAAAAGGAAAATGAATCGAAGGAGTTCAGGAAAACGATTGAAGATTCAGCAGAACTGTTTGAGTTGGTGAAGCAGAATATCCATCGTATCAAGACGGAGGAACAGGCAGCAAAGGAGAACCTGCAGACGCTGAATCTAAAAAGCGGAACAATGGAAACGAAGAGGTTACGACGCTCACAAAGCGGACAGACAGCTTAAAGAACAGCAGTTCGAAGAATATCCGTATGATCGCGATTAAGGAGAAGAAACTGGAAGAACTGATTTCAGGTAAAGATGCTTTGAATGAGAGTCACAAAGAAATTTTTCCATAAACACTGACAGAGGAATTGATGAAGAGCAGATCAAGGACTGGACAAAGCTTGGTTCGGCATTCAAGATTCAAAATGTATCGATTAGAAGTTAAAAGGTCAGCATGAACAGGCGGAAAGTCTTGAACAATTATATGTGGGAAGAATACGAGTTCACAGAACAGTCTGGCAAGAATTGCAACAGAGTTATAAGGATTCCGTCAGTTTTTCGAGATATCTCATCATTCAAGCGCGAGGATTTCGGATAGTGAGAAAAATAAGATCAAACAGCTCGGCGATGTCAATGTCAATGCCATCGAGGATTAGAAAAAGGTATCCGAGCGATACGAGTTCTTAAAGGGACAGCATGATGATATTGAAAGGCACTGGATGAGGCAAATCGTTTGTAAATATTATTGCAGAGCTTGACCGGGCAATGCGGGAACAGTTTGCGGAGAAATTCCAAAAGATCCGCAGGAAAAAGAAGGTATTTAGCAGAGTTGTTGGCGGTGGAAAATCTGTTGGAATCTGTTGATGATCGGAAAATAAACCTGTTTTTATTGAAACAGGATTAAAGAACAGGAGGCTGAAAATGGGAGAAAAAAAAGGTTTTTTAAACGACTTGTATCCGGTCTGACAAAGACAAGAGATAATATTGCGTGTCCGGCATGGACAGTATTTTCCATGGATTTTCAAAGATTGATGATGACTTTTATGAAGAACTGGAAGAAACTCTGATCATGGGAGATCTTGGTGTCAGAGCAACAATGGACATCATTGAAGATTTAAAGGTTAAAGTAAAAGAGCAACATATCAAGGAACCGATTGAATGTAGACAGCTTGTGATTGACAGTATTCGTGAACAGATGGATGTCGGAGAGACAGCATATGAGTTTGAGAATCGTCAGAGTGTGGTTTTCGTGATCGGAGTGAATGGTGTAGGAAAGACAACCACGATCGGAAAGCTTGCAGGAAAGCTGAAAGATCAGAATAAAAAAGTAATTCTTGCAGCAGCAGATACATTCCGTGCAGCAGCAGGAGAGCAGTTAAAGAATGGTCCAACCGTGCCGGTGTTGAGATGATCGGCGGTCAGGAAGGCGCAGATCCGGCATCAGTTGTATATGATGCGGTTGCCGCCGCAAAAGCAAGAAAAGCGGATGTACTTTTGTGTGATACAGCCGGCAGACTGCATAATAAGAAAAATCTTATGGAAGAGCTTAAAGAAGATCAACCGGGTAATCGACAGAGAATATCCGGATGCGTTCCGTGAGACGCTGGTTGTGCTGGATGCAACGACAGGACAGAATGCACTTGCCCAGGCAAAAGAATTTAATGAAGTGACAGACATAACAGGAATTGTTCTTACGAAAATGGATGGAACAGCCAAAGGAGGAATTGCAGTAGCAATCCAGTCTGAACTTGGTATCCCGGTAAAATATATCGGTGTAGGAGAAACAATTGATGACTTGCAGAAATTTGACTCAGAGGAGTTCGTAAACGCGTTAGTTTTACAGAGAGGAAGAAAGACCATGATGACATTAGAGAAATTTGAAGAAGCTAGTGAACTTGTAAAGAAAGTGACAAATCCTACAAAACTCATTTACAGTGAATACTTAAGTGCACAGACAGGAGCAAAGGTTTATTTAAAACCGGAGAATATGCAGCGCACAGGTGCATATAAGGTTCGTGGTGCTTATTATAAGATCAGCACACTGACAGACGAAGAAAGAAGCCGTGGACTGATCACAGCATCCGCCGGAAATCATGCACAGGGTGTTGCATTTGCAGCAAGAGAATTTGGATGCAAGGCAACAATTGTTATGCCGACAGTTACACCGCTGATCAAAGTAAACCGTACAAAAAGCTTTGGAGCTGACGTAGTACTTCATGGTGATGTTTATGATGATGCTTACGCATATGCATGTAAACTTGCAGAAGAAAATGGCTACACATTTGTGCATCCGTTTAATGATCTGGATGTCGCTACCGGTCAGGGATCAATTGCAATGGAGATCGTACAGGAACTTCCGACAGTTGATTATATTCTTGTACCGATCGGTGGCGGTGGTCTGATCACCGGAGTTTCAACACTTGCAAAGATGCTGAATCCGAAGATCAAAGTGATCGGAGTTGAACCTGCAGGGGCAGCCAGCATGACAGCAGCACTGAAAGCAGGGGAAGTTGTAGAACTTGATTCTGCCAATACGATTGCAGACGGAACGGCTGTAAAAGGAAGTCGGAGATCAGAATCTGCCGTATGTTCAGGAAAATGTAGATGATATTCTTCTCTGGTAGAAGATGATGAGCTGATCGGAGCATTTCTGGATATGGTTGAGAATCATAAAATGATCGTAGAAAATTCGGGCCTTCTTTCTGTGGCAGCACTGAAGCACTTGACTGTAAAGGAAAAAAGTTGTCTGTGTATTCTGAGTGGAGGAAATATGGATGTGATTACCATGTCCTCTGTC
>VOFE01001353.1_pt1 | contig 36000 bp, 55 predicted proteins | sample 5384071 | NCBI WGS metagenome assembly VOFE01 (sample SAMN12384724, study PRJNA508395) | human gut metagenome | isolation source: healthy gut D | host: Homo sapiens
AAACGGAAGATATTGTCGATAAACAACAGGACGTCCTGACCTTCCTGATCGCGGAAATATTCCGCCATCGTTAAACCGGACAGCGCCACGCGCATTTCTCGCGCGCCAGGCTTTCGTTCATCTGGCCGAAGACCAGTGCGGTTTTCTCCAGAACGCCGGACTCCTTCATTTCGTGATACATATCGTTGCCTTCACGGGTCCGCTCGCCGACCCCGGCCACAACGGACATACCGCCGTGTTCCTTGGCAATGTTGTGGATCAGCTCCTGCATCAGCACGGTTTTACCAACGCCGGCGCCGCCGAACAGACCGATCTTACCGCCGCGGGCATACGGGCAAAGCAGGTCGATGACCTTGATGCCGGTTTCCAGAATTTCCGCAGACGTCAGCTGTTCCTCAAAGGATGGCGCGGCGCGGTGAATCGGCAGTTTTTTTATTTGGTTCCGGCAGTTCGCCCAGACCATCGATCTCATCGCCCAGGACGTTGAACATCCGGCCCAGCACCTGCTGGCCTACCGGCACGCTGATCGGTGCTTCGGTATCAAGGCAGTCCATGCCCCGGACCAGACCATCGGTGGAAGCCATCGCGATACAGCGCACGACGTCGTCGCCAATATGCTGAGCCACCTCGACGGTGATGCGCTGGCCTTCGCCTTTCTCCACCACGATCGCGTTGTTCAAGGCCGGCAGCTGACCGGCGGCATAACGGATATCCACAACCGGTCCGATGACCTGTACGATTTTTCCAATATTTTTAGCCATAAATTCTCTCTTTCGCTACGAGGCGTCCGCCCCGGCGACAATTTCTGTGATTTCCTGCGTGATCGCCGCCTGACGTGCCTGGTTGTACTGCAGCGTCAGCTTGTCGATCAGCTCGTCGGCGTTATCCGTCGCGCTTTCCATCGCCACCCGCCGGGAACCTTGTTCCGCGGTTTTGGTCTGCATGTGCGTGCTGTATAACAACGAGCGGACGTACATCGGGATTAACGAATTCAGAATGGCGTCCGGCCCCGGTTCAAATAAGGTTTCACCTTAAACTCCCGGCCTTCGCGTTCCATCGGACTGACCGGCAGCAGCGTCAGCAGCTGCGGCGTAAACGTTACGGCGTTGACAAACTGGCAATAGAGAATCTGAATCTTGCCAATCTCACCGCTGACGTACAGTTTCAGCGCTTCATCCGCCAGATCGTTAAACACATAAAATCAACATGATCGGAGCCGATCGGCTCGCGGATCAGATTAAATCCCTTCTGCCGCAGCGTGCTTGTGCCTTTGGTTCCGATCACGATCATCGGATCCTGCGGATCCAGAACTCGCCGGCCATCCGCAGCAGATTGGCGTTGTACGCCCCGCACAAACCCATGTCCGAGGTGAACATGAACGTCAGCGTCCGCGGCGATTGATTTTTTCTTTAAATAAACGCATTCGCTTTCCGGGTTGTTCGCCAGAATCTGACTGACGATCTGGCGCAGCGTATCCGCGTATTCCCGGTTCTTTTTTTCCATCTGCACGCGCTGCTTCTGCAGCTTGGCGTTGGCGATCAGTTCCATCGCGCTGGTGATTTTCCGGGTGGCGCTGACGGAACGGATGCGTCCCTTTAACGCTTGCTTTCCCTGCGCCATGGATTACATCCCACTGATCAGCTGAAACTGCTGCAGATATTCGTCCATCGCCTGTTTCAGCGCGGTTTCCAGATCGGCGTCGAGCTTCTTTTCCGCTTCAATCCGGGCGATCAGATCGGCTTTATCCTGAGCGAAGAACTTGTGCATGCCTTCCTCGAAGCCCTTGATCTGTTCAACCGGTACATTTTTGAGATACCCGTTCTTCGCGGCAAACAGCGACAAGACCTGCTGACTCATCGTCAGCGGAGAATACTGGCCCTGCTTTAACAGCTCAGTCAGCCGTGCGCCGTGATCGATCGTCGCTTTGGTCACCGGATCCAGGTCGGAACCGAATTGAGAGAAGCTCAGCATTTCATGATACTGGGGCCAAATCCAGCTTCAGCGAGCCGGAAACCTGCTTCATCGCTTTGGTCTGCGCTGCCGCGCTGCCGACACGGGATACGGACAAGCCGCTGTCGACGGCCGGCCGCACGCCGGCGTTGAACAGTTCCGTCTGCAAGAAAATCTGACCGTCGGTAATTGAAATCACGTTGGTCGGTATGTACGCCGACACGTCGCCGGCCTGAGTCTCGATGATTGGAAGCGCCGTGAGTGAGCCGCCGCCCAGTTCGTCATTCAGCTTCGCAGCGCGTTCCAACAAACGGGAGTGCAGATAGAAAACGTCGCCCGGATACGCCTCACGGCCCGGTGGTCTTCTTAACAGCAGCGACATGGTGCGGTAAGCGACCGCGTGTTTGAGAGGTCGTCATAGATGATCAGGACATCTTTGCCCTGTTCCATCCATTCCTCGCCGATCGCACAGCCGGCATACGGCGCCAGATACTGCAGCGGCGCCATTTCGCTGGCCGTCGCCGCAACGATCGTCGTGTAGTCCATCGCGTCGTGCTGACGGAGTTTTTCCATGATCTGCGCGACGGTGCTGGCCTTCTGACCGATCGCCACATAAATACAATAGACGTCCTGTCCCTTCTGGTTCAGAATCGTATCGACCGCAATCGCCGTCTTGCCGGTCTGACGATCGCCGATGATCAGCTCACGCTGGCCTTTGCCGATCGGAATCATGGAGTCGATGATCTTCGCCGGTCATCAACGGCTGATGCACGCTTTTTCCGCGTCATAACGCCCGGCGCTACCCGTTCTACCGGACGGGTCTTGTCGCTGGCAATCGGCCTTTGCCGTCAATCGGCTGGCCTAACGCGTTGACAACACGTCCCAGCATGCCGTCCCCAACCGGAACCTCGACGATCCGGCCGGTGCGTTTGACTTCGTCGCCCTCTTTAATCAGCGTGTCGTCGCCCAGCAATACCGCGCCCACATGGTCTTCTTCCAGGTTCAGCACCATGCCGTAAACATCATGCGGGAACAGCAGCAGCTCGGAGGACATCGCTTTGTCCAATCCCTGAATCAGCGCGATGCCGTCGCCGACACGAATGACATAGCCGGACGTCGTTCGACTGAATTTTATCTTCATAGTGCTTGATCTGTTCTTTGATCAGCGCACTGATTTCTTCAGGTCTTAAACTCATTCTCTCACCTGCTTTCCTTCAACAGTTCACTTTTCAGTGATTCAATTTTGATTTCATGGAGCCGTCAATGACTTCATTGCCGATCACCACTTTAATGCCGGAAATCAACCGCGGATCGACCCGGTTGGTCAGTTCCAGATTCTGTCCCTGCCGCTTCGCCATCGCTTGTTCGATGCGCGCCACGTCTTCCTTCGCCAATTTACGTGCGGAATAGACAACCCCTTCTGCCACGCCGCGCTCGGCGTTTTCCAGGCTGATAAACTGACGGAGAACCTCAACGGTATGCTTCGTTCGTTTCTTTGTCGATCAGCAAATCGAGGAAATGCACGAACATGCTGTCAACTTGTCCGGCAAACAGCGTGTTCACCATCTGTTTTTTTTCTTCCGCGCTGATCTTGACCGCATTGAAAAAATCAAGCAGCTGCGGATTTTCTTCCACGACGGCCGCTAAGCCGCGGGCCTGTTGTCCCCAGCGGACCAGTTCCCCGCTTTCCTTCGCCAGCTCAAACAGCGCCTGTCCGTACCGTTCAGCGACCTGACTGGCCATACGCGCTTACTTCCTTTACAAATTGATCGACAGCCTGGCGGTCGCCGGCTTCGCTGCTCTTTTCTCCGATCAGCTTTTCCGCGGCGCTCATCGCGACTTCGACCATTTCCCGGTGGATTTCACTCTGCATCTGCGAGCGCCCAACTCAATCTGGCCGCGCGCCCGGATAATTTGATCGTCGGCTTCCGTTTTGCTTTGCGCACAATTTCTTCACGCACGGACTTGGCTTCCACCGTCGCCTTTTCAATCATCGTCTGGGAACGGGTTACCGCTTCCTTCAATTCCTGACGGGCGTTTTCGCGATCCTGCTGCGCCTGTTGGCGGGCCTGCTCGCTGGCGGTCAGCTCCTCCTGCATCTTTTCGGCGCGCCGGTCCAGCATGCCTGTGATGCTTTTCCACAAAAATTTCTTGATGACCAGAAACAGCACCAGCGTGGAACACAGCTGCGTCAGCATCGTGATCGGATTGGGAAGCAATTGGCCGATTACATCAATATCAATCATATCTTCCTCCTGCTCTATCGTTTTCACACACGTGTCTGGTTTAGAAGACGAAGATCAGCAGGATCGCTACCAACAAGCCGTAAATGGCGCAGGTTTCTGACAACAGTGCGATACCCAGGATCATCGTCGAACGAATCTTGCCTTCCGCTTCCGGATTGCGCCGATCGCCTCAACGGCCTTGCCGGCGACGAAACCTTCACCAATACCTGTCATCATACCGGTCATAACAGCCAGACCGGCGCCGATTGCGATTAAACCTTTGCGATATCCATAATTTTTCCTCCTAATAGTTATGCTTTTTTCATTTCTTCCGAACTTCATTACCGATAAAGACCATCGTCAGCGTAATGAAGATCAGAGTCTGGATAAATCCGGCGAACAAATCAAAGTAGAAATGCAGCCGGGGTCAGGATCGGAGCGATAAAGTTAAACGCCGATCCGACAGGAACAATAAAATTAATTAAAGCGGTCGAGCACCATGACGTAAAGCTGTAAACCAGGGACATGATAATGCCTCCGCACAGCACGTTGCCAAACAGACGCAAAGACATCGACAGCAGTGTTGAGAATTTACCGAAGATATTCATCGGCAGAAAGACCGGAATCGGTTCGATAAATGAATGCATATACGCCTTGAAGCCGCCGGCTTTGAGCTGCGCAATCTGGACGAGCACCCACGTGATAATCGTCAGCATCAGCGTGACGCTGTAATTGCCTGTGGGAGAAGAGAAGCCGAACAGGCCCAGAATATTGCTTTAAAAAGATGTAAATCGCGATCGTCGTGACATACGGCGACAGATTTTTAGCGATCCGGGGTCCGACATTGTCCTTCACCTGGTTATCAAGCGTTTCCACCAGCATGATCGCCAGCAGGACCAGCCCCGTGCGGTTTGGCCAGCGGATCGGTCTTGTCGATTTTCTTCGACAGCGCGATCACCGCCAGACACAGCAGGATGGTGACGCCCAGAATGACGAAGACATCCGATTGGATCGTCAGGTGCAGCGGTTTACCCATCTTTTCCCTCCTTGCTAAAAACAGAATCAAGAATCAGAAGAACCTTCATCAAAAACAGGCCGCCGGCCGCCGCGAAGATGTTGAATACCTGGGAACCAGCGCCGCGATCAACAGCGGCAGGGCCATCAGAAGATAGCTGAATAAAAAATGTCCGATCAGGCCGATTTTCCCCGCTGCCTGCTGATCCAGGACCTGATCGCAGAACATCGTCGTGCGCCAGTACAGCAGTGCGGAAATCGCCGCACCCATGACATAGCCGGACGCGATCCGCCAATCGGTCAGAACGCCGGCCAGTACGACCAGGCCGGACAAGACCAGCGCGATTGAAATGGCTTTGTTTACGCATACGTTTTCCTTATTTCTGGTTTTTGTCAGCTGCCACAAAGCCCCGAACGCGCAGAGCGCGCCGCAGACAACGCCCCTGATTACGCCCCAGGGGCTTATGCCGCAGACATGGTCCAGCGCCAGTCCGATCAGGGTCGGCGCCAGAATTGACACTGCGATGGTGAAGCCCAGCGTCAGCGCCTGGACGGTGCTTTTTCACTAGCGGGTGCCGAAGATCCGATCGCCGGCATCGCCCAGACCCGGAACGATGTAGCCTTTTTCATTTAAGTGATCGTCCAGCGCCGCCAGATAGATATCGACGTCCGGATGGGCTTCCTCAACGGCTTTGACGCCTTCCGGCGCACCGACCAGGCAAACCAGCTTAATCGTCTTGGCGCCGCGTTTTTAATCATGTCGATCGCCGCGACGGCAGATCCGCCGGTCGCCAGCATCGGATCCAACACCATGTTGACAGCGTCCGGCATCGTGTTCGGGAACTTGGCAAAATACTCGTGCGGCTGTAAGGTTTCTTCATCGCGGTACAGACCGATAAATCCAACCTTGGCGGTCGGAATCAGATCGGTGATGCCGTTGACTAACCCCAGTCCGGCACGCAGGATCGGAATCAGAACAATTTCCTTGGACAGTTCTTCCGTCTGGCATTCGCAGATCGGCGTTTGATCGTCACCGGCTTGGTCGGCAGATCGCGGCAGATTTCATACGCCATCAACCCGGCGATTTCATCCAGATTCTGACGGAAATCCTTGGTTCCGGTTTCCACCTTGCGCATCTGGGCCAGCTTGTGTGTGATCAGCGGGTGATTCAATACTTTCAACATAAGCTCTCCTTATTCTGTTAGCGTTATCACGGTTATTATACCATTGACTCTTATCAAAATACAAAGGATTCCAGCTCACTTTTCGTGAGTTTTCGCACGACCTCCTTTTCGGATGTCATTATACGCGAAAGGTCTGGCAGGACATAGACAAACAAAATCTTTTGTCGGAAAAGCGGACAAACACCCTGTTTTGTCAACGGCTGGACATTCCTGGAGCAGGCAAATTGAAAGCGGTCACAAATCGAACTTGTTTTTCCTGACAAACTTCGCTATGATGAAGTCAGTGAGGATAAACTATGGATAAACCTGTATATGTAATTGGTCATAAAAATCCTGACGCCGACTCGATCTGTTCGGCGATCGCTTACTCGGCGCTGAAAAACAAGCTGGGCATCAATACCGTAGCCGCCCGGCTGAGCGCGGTCAACAAGGAAACCTTTATACATCCTGGACCGGTTCCGGCTGCCCGTGCCGATGCTTTTGACAAGCGCTAAATGCACGCTGGCAGAAATCGATATGGATGAAGCGATGCTTTTAAGCAAAGACACGACGATGAAGGAAGCGCTCGACGCGATCCTGTCGCGGAAAAACAAAGGAATCTTTGTCGTGGATAAGAAGCATCATCTGAGGGCATCGTTTCCGTTTCCGATCTGACAAATCTGTGGACCGCGGATGAGGAAGCGTTGGAGGATCTGATGAGCCGGGTGCCGTTAGCCAACATTTTGAAAACCACGCGGGCTTCCCTGTTTATGAAGCGCCATTTCATCCGAATGGGAAAGTTCATCTGATGCCTTCCTTAGGCCAGAACAGCAACATCGAAGCAGGCACGATCGTGATCGTCGGGAACAACCCGGAGGTGCAGCGATCGGCGATCCGCCAGAAAGCATCGTTAATTTTGATCTGCGGTGAGAACTGGGTCGATTCGATCACGTTGGAAATGGCGAAACAGGAACAGGTTTCCATCCTGCATACGCCGCCCAGCGCGATCACGGTGGCGCACAGCATTTTCAAAGTCCGAGCGTCGCGGAGATCATGACCCGAAGTCGTCGTGTTCAGGACCAGCGAAACGGTCGACGGGGCCAGTCAGCGGATTGCGAAGACGCGCTTCCGCACGTACCCGGTCGTCAATGAAAAAGAGGAAGTGATCGGTGCGATCTCCCGGTATCACTTGTTTAATTATCGGAAGAAACAGCTGATTTTAGTCGACCATAATGAAAAAGAACAGAGTATTCATGATCTGGAATTTGCGGAGATCATCGAAATCGTCGATCATCATCGGTTAGGCGGGATTGAAACGCAGAGTCCGATCTCCTTTGTGAACCAGATCGTCGGTTCCACCTGCACGATCGTCGCCAATCTCTACGAGCAGCATCAGATTGAGATTCCCGCGCAGATCGCTGGGGTTCTGTTAGCCGGACTGCTTTCCGACACGATGAATTTAAAATCGCCGACCACGACCGAGATTGACCGCATCACTGCGGAGAAGCTGGCGCAGATTTCCGGCGTTGACCGGCAGACCTTGTCCGAGGAGTTGGTCGGAACCTCGGATTCGTTGATGAACAAATCGTTCCAGGAATTGATGTATGAGGATTTCAAGGAGTTCCGGATTCAGGACAGCAAGGTGGCAATCGGTCAGGTCGTGTGCCGCTGTCCGGATGAATATCAACAGATCAAGCCGGATTTTCTGGCGTATCTGGAAGAGCAGAATCTGCAGCATCATTATGATCTGTTGTTGATCTTGTTTACAGATCCGAAAGGTTCCGGCTCCCATTTCCTGTATACGGGTAAAAAAAGGCTGGGTTATTGAGGAAGGATTTAAGACTGTGCTGACGAATGGGTTTCGCCGGGCTTCATCTCACGAAAGAAACAGGTGCTGCCGGTCGTGATTGATACACTGAACAAATAAAAGTCAACTTAACTTGGGGACATTGGCTTGGCTGTGTTTTTATCACTTAACTCCAACTATCCCCTTTTCATATCTCGTTGTCAGAAAACTACAAAAGGCGTTTAACCTGCTTTCGGTTAAACGCCTTTTACTGTTAATTCAACAGCCAAGAAGAACGGCTAAGTTGAACAAATTTTCTCAAATTAACCGCTCAAAACAATCATCAAATCTTTTGCGTCAATTCGGTTTACTGCAGTGCATTTTCCACTGCATGACAAATCGCGTTGGAAGTCATTGTTGCGTTGGTCACTGCGTCGACCTTGCTGGATTGCGCTTCAATGATTCGCGTCGGCATTTGCTCGATCGCCGGATCGCTGATGCCCTCCGATTCTTGATGCTCAACAATTTCAATCTTTGAAATTAAACCCTTCTCCACGGTGACTTTTACTTTGACCTCGGCGTTCATGCCTTGCGCCGCGCCTTCGTATTCGCCGTCAGTCAAATCCTTGAAATCCTGGCCCTCAGTTTTATTTTCTGTCTTTTCAAACAAGGATAAATCAAACATGTTCGCCGCTGGCTTTACTTCATAGCCTTCAGCCAGTGGAAGCGTCATGATGTTGCGCCCGGTAATTCTTCCCCAGGTCACCGCGCCGTTCATACCGACCCCCGGCGCAATGGTCTTGCCCCACATCTGACCGACAACCTCGCCCCCGGCATAAAGACCCGGAATGACGGTTCCCCATCCGTAACGACCTGATTATTTTCGTTCACGCAGATGCCGCCGCGGGAAGAAAGAACGATTGGCTGCAGCTTATGCATAATAATGATCACCCTCAATTTTATTGACCGCTTCAACGCGGTTTTCATTAGGCTTCACTTCAAACTCGCGGCCAAACTCATCCGGTACGCCGGCCTCTACCGCCGCGTTATAATCCTCAACGGTCTTAACCAGCGCGTCCGCCGGAATCTGCAGCTTCTCCGCTAACGCTTCCAACGAATCCGCTTCGACTAAGCGAGAACGATAAATTCCGCCTTCTTTAAACGAATCATACGCACCACGCAGCGTCCCCTGCGTATCTTCCAGAATTTTATCGGTAAAGATTTCAAACATGTAGCTTTCCGGTTGCGCCTTCAAACCGGCGTTGCGAACCTCGTCGTCCCAAGCACATTCGTTAATAAACCGCTTGCCGTCAAGATTCACCAAAATACCGCCAGTATAATAAGTTCCCGTCGATCCGTTCACGCCCTGCGTCGTGGATCCTTCGTTGATCATTCCCTTCCGGGTAAGTTTTCGATCCATCCCATTGCTTCTTCCGTAATGCCAGCACCGACCTCTGCATCATTCTAAGGCCGTATCCATCATCGCTGGATAATGCGGCTGAGATTAAGTTTTGCAGATCTGTCGAATAAGCTTCAAACAGCTTCGGTTTGCGGCATATCCGCCAGTACTCATAATCACGCCGCGCTGTGACTGAAACTGATATGTCCTGCCGTCCGTTCCACGCCTTCCGCGCCGCAAACCTGACCCTTTTCATTGGTGATCAGGCGAGTTCCGGCAACCGAGGTATAGACGCGAATCTGATCTTTTTTCGCCAGCTCGTTCAACATGACTTCGATCGCCGGATTTCCCAGCTTCGAATCCTCTTTTGGCAGCGGAACATAAGTCCGATTGTATTCATACGGCATATGTCCCGGATTGACAATGACCTTGTTGCCTTCTACTATCTGTCATAAATGGATAGTCCTTAACACCCATCTGATAAACCACTCCCAGGCTTCTGTCGCATTTTTCGCGTAGCTCTCAACAAGGTACTCGATAGGATGACCGCCGTTAGAGTTGCCAAATTTTAAGATTTCCTCCATAACGCTCAACTGAATCTTCCGTCAATCCTTGTTCTTTTGAAGTGTTGTGTTTGCTGCTGAGAACTGCCCTGTTTTCATCCGCATAAATCCGCCCAATTCCGGAAGTTTTTCAACCAGAATCACACTTTCCGCTCCCTCTTCAACAGCGGTCAGCGCGGCACTGATTCCCGTTCCTCCACCGCCGACAATAACGACCTCCGCGCTATCGGTTACGTCGAATTCTGTGTTTGACGGCTGATCTGCCGGTTCTTTGGGGGCCGTTGAACAGCCGTTCAGCGCCGTGCATGCCATCAAAGCGCACAACGCCGCCGCAAGATGCTTCATTCCTGTTTTTTCATCTTTCAATCCTCCTGTAACTACGATATACTATTTGGTAGTTCATTCACATATGCAATTCAGTCCTTTTTGTGATTTTCATGCTGAACGGCCACCGTAGGAAGCCCTCGCTAAAAACGGGCGCAATAGAAAGAGCAGGATTTGACGATGAAGCAATCATTACGCTTAAATTCATATCGAATCCAAAAGGATTCCCCTTTCCGCCTATCTGGATCCGCTTCGTCTGGATATAGACTATTTTACAAACTGGCCAAATCAAAGTGGAAAAGTACTGCGGAACATTGTTGGCACGCACATTAAAATTATTATTTTGAAAGAGGGCTTCTGCGAGTTTGAATTTCAAAACCGCCGTTATCAGCTCCATGGCGGCGACTGTCTGATTATCCCGCCCTATACCGTATACAGCGCCATAACTGGCGAGGCTCCGCTGAATTCTTATGAGCTGTTTTTAACGTTTATCCGATCACCCGCGAACAGGAGCTTCTCACGCAGTTAAAAATCGACAGCGTTTTACTCTTTGCCAATCTCATTACGGAGTTCGAATGGCAGAGCTTCAGCCACTGTTACGCCAGTCTGCAGGCAGGACAGGCAGGCAGCTACGCTCAATTAAAAGCTAATCTTAACTTACTGCTGATCAAAATTCTGCGTCGTCAGCCTTCGCTTGAAAAAAGTTCCGCGAACGCGAATCAAGGAACAGACCGTCGTAAACAATGTGCTAATCTATTTAAATGATCATCTCAGCGAGCCGATTCATGTCGATGAGCTTTGCTCCACCCTGGCTTTGTCGCAAAGCTATTTATATCGCTGCAGCCGCAACGTGATGAACTGTTCAACCGCGCAGCTGATCATCCGACACAAGCTAACCCGCGCAAAGCAACTTTTAAAGGATCCGGAGCTATCCGTTCAGAACGTCGCTGAATTGATTGGTTATGATCCGCTTTATTTCAGCAGCCAGTTTAAGAAATACTTCCCTGCTCTCGCCGACACAATACCGTAAACAGCACTTTCCCAATCATGAACAGGATCCTTTAATTTCACAATAAATTCGATTGACAAGCAGAAAGCTGGGAGCGCGGCGATGATTTCAAAATCAAAAACCAGTCTTTCTCTTTACCCGCTGTTCTTAATCAGCTTCAGGCAGAAATAAATTTTCACAGAAAGAAACAGACAGGCTAAAGCGATATATACCGCTCTAGCCTGTCTGTTTCTGCGTTAACTTAAATTAAAATAAGATTCTCGTTCACAAAGGCAATCGTTTTTTTTTATCAGAAGGACATCTCAAAAGATCCGCAGGTTACTGAATTTGCGTGAAAAAACGTTCTCCATCCCTTTACGCTGCATCTAGGCGTGCTTCTCCAATTCCGCGATCTGAGCAATCCGGCGCTGATGCCGTTCTTCGTTGGAAAACGGTGTCGTCAGCCAGACTTCCGCGATCTGCTCGATCAGCTCCTGGCTGATAATCCGTCCGCCCATCGCCAGAACATTGGAATCGTTATGCTCGCGGGTCAGCTTTGCGGTTTCAGATCATGCACATGCGCGCAGCGAATGCCCGGCACTTTATTCGCGACGATGCTGACGCCGATCCCCGTTCCGCACATGACGATGCCGCGGTCCGCTTTTCCATCCGCAACCGCTTTCGCGCACGGATAAGCCACTTCCGGATAATCGATGCTTTCCTCGCTGAAGCATCCGAAATCTTCAACCTCGTAACCTTCCTGAATCAACTTTGCTTTCAGCGCTTCCTTATTTTTATAAGCGCCATGATCACAAGCCATTGCAATTTTCATCTTCACCGCTCCTTTTCCTATTTTTCACTGATAATTCCTTAAATTGAAGCTTCCAGATCTTCCAGCTTAATCGGTCCCTGCCGTAAGATTTTCAGCTCATCGCCGGTCGTATCGCAGACCGTACTGGCCGTGCTCGCGCCGCTTTCGCCCAAGACGACTGCATCAATCCGGCCATCCAGCTGCTTCAGCACTTCTTCTGACGTTGTACACGACGGCTGTCCGCTTAAATTGGCGCTTGGCACTAACAGGGGAACCCCGACACGATTGATGATTTCCAAAACAAAATCATCGTCCGGCATCCGGATTCCAATCGTCGGGAATCCATTGGTCACCAATTCGTCAATTTCCGGTCTTTTCTTAAACACCAGCGTCAAAGCTCCAGGCATCCACTGGTCGATCAATTTCTGCGACCGCGCGTCGGTAACGGCAACCCGTTCGATCTGGGCTTTCGACGAAACCATCATTGGAAACGGCTTGGTTTCCGGTCTTTGTTTCGCTTCCTTCATCTTCAGGATCGCTTCTTTCAGGTCATAACGAACGGCCAATCCGTAAACGGTATCCGTTGGGAACGCCACGACGCCGCCGCGGTTTAAAATTTCTACAATTTGAGCGCTGTCCTTCTTAGTTAAGCGCTGTGTTTCCATAATTTCACCTGATTTCTTTTTTCCAGATTCATTATATCGGAATTTCATGATCTTACAACCCTGTTCCCATCGCAAACTACTGAATTTTCTCAACTTTTTTTGCCGATCTGGGGACAGAGCGGTTAAACGAAGTGGCTTTATAAGTCTATCCCTGAAAATAGCGGAAGAACGAGTGAAGCTTTCCAGCATCAAATCCAGATTTAGTAAATCATGATTTAGTAAAGGACTACCGTTTTTTATGATAAACTATGAAAGATCGTTCCATTTTCTTCTTTATATCTATAAATAAATAACAGCCAATCGAAGCTCAATTAAAATTTGCTTAAAAAGCGATAACGAAATTTCTTGTTGGCCTCAGTCTGAGCGTTGAAAAACACCGCTCGTTTAGCGATTGAAACCTTATTGAATATGATCTCTATTACAGAATCCGCTTTCCCCCTCGCCCTCCTCAGTCAATTCATTCCTGACATCCCGCTGTCAGGATATTCCTATTATAATAAGATAGAAACTGAGGATTCTCTCTGTTGATAGCTTAAACAACACGGGAATCAAATGATGACTGGCAATCATGATTGTCAGTTCAATATAATATCAGGAGGAGCTTGTCCATGAATATCCGTACTGAACTCGAAAATACTGTCGGCGTTCAACCCAGGATCCAATTGAACGATGTAGACCTGAATCCCGCGCACATCCGCGCTATTCTGATCAATGAAGTTGTTCCCGCCGATCCTCATCAGGACTTCTATGGATCCCGCGAAGCAGATTATCTCACAACGACGTTTGCGCTTTTCCGCGAAGCCGGCCTGCCCGTCACCACGATCCAGGATTTATTGGATGCCGGCATTTACATCACCAACGCCGTCAAGATCCCCAAAACAGAATCAACGGTAGAAAACAGCGCCATCGACGTCAGTCTGCCTTATCTAAAGAAGGAATTATCGCTTTTCCCCAGCTGAAGGCGATCCTGTTAATGGGCGACGTCGCCAAGAAAGCCTTTAACAAAATAACCAAACAAACGATAAAGAAAAACATTGTGCCTGCCATTTCTACTTTCTTACAAGCTCCGCAATTCTGAGCTGTATTACGGTGATATCCGGGTTTTCCTTCTTACATCATGACGGGGAAAACATTCTGATCGAGAAATCCAAGTTTGCGATGGCCGCCGAAGATATCCAACAGATGTTGAAACTGATCCAGGATTAATCCCTTTCGCTCTATCCTTTATAAAAGTCTGGCTGCCAATCTTTCAGGAATGTCATTCTATACTGGAGAATTCCTTTTCGATCACTCATTCCAAGGATCGCAGAAATGGAAGCAGAAAAAAAGCACAGGAAGGAGGCCCTGTGCTTTTCAACACGATTGCATCGAGCTGTCGTCAACTCCGGCTGCAATTAGGAAATGATTATTTTTGAAAATCTTCGATCAGCTGCTTATACCAGCCATAACTCTTCTTCGGGATTCGCCGGCAGTTGTCCTCAAAGTCGACGCGCACCAGCCCGTAACGCTTCTCATAGCCGTTCACCCAGCTGTACAAGTCCATCGTCGACCAGGCATAATACCCCCGGACCGGGCAGCCTTCCTCCATCGCGCGGAACATATAATCAATATAGCCCTGCATCATCTCAATCCGCTCATCGTCCTGCACGACGCCGTTTTCATCCGGCGTTTCATAACAGCCGTGACCGTTTTCCGTGATGTAGACATCAATGTCGCCATACCGTTCGCGGATTTCCCGCAAGGTGTTCAACATGCAGCGCGGATAAATTTCGCGACCCCACAGATTACGCTTCGTCGAGGGATCGATCGTTGTTTCATACCAGTTCTTAATCCGGATGCCTTCCTTCGCCGCCGATCCTGCGCCGCGGTTATTGTGGAAAACTTCGGTTTCCCCTTCGCTGTAATCCGTAATATAGAATCGATTGTAGACATTCAGTCCCAGGAAATCAACTTTTCCTTCCGCCAAGGTCAGCGCATCCTCAAACCGCACATAGGAAGTGTCGATCCCGTTTTCATTCAGCCACGGAAGCAGCGCGCCCGGCAGTTCGCCCTTGATCGCGCAATCCAATATCAGCTTGTTGTAAAACAGATCGGCGATCATCCGGATCCGCTGGGGATCCTTCGTCTGCGGCGCGACCTCGACGTTGCTGCTGTCATGCACAATCCCGATCCGCCCGTCCTGATGTAACTTCCGGTAGACCGCGACAGCTTTCGCACTGGCCAGCGCTTCATGATAAAGCGTCTTGAAATAACGGTCAAAATCCAGCTTGTGGTTCGGCGGATAATTGCCTACGATATTGCTGCAATAGGCGTAATATTTCGGTTCGTTGATCGTTACCCACAGCTTGACCCGGTCGCCGAACGCCTTGAAACACACCTCGGCATATTCGGCAAACGCCTCGACGATTTCCCGGTTCGCCCAGCCGCCCTGCGCGGCCAGCGCCTGCGGCAGATCGTAGTGGAACAACGTCACATTGGGAACCACGCCGTTTTCCAGGCAGCAGTCGATCACCCGGTTGTAAAACGCAATTCCTTCTTCATTGACACGGCCCCGGCCTTCCGGCAGAATCCGGCACCACGACAGGGAAAAACGGTAGGAGTTCTGGCCTCCGGCCTTTAACATTTGGATATCTTCCTGATAATGATGATAGAAGTCGCAGGACACATCGCCCGTCGCCCGTTGATGTTAAGCGGACTTTCATGGGAAAACACATCCCATTCGCCAACGCCCTTGCCATCCAGATTCCACGCGCCCTCGCATTGATAAGACGCCGTCGCGCTGCCCCATAAAAAATTCAGATTTCTGCATTATTTCACCTCCTGTTTTTTTTTCTTTTTGATTCGTCATAAGCCTGATTCCGGTCTGCCGCTTCATGAATTGTTTTTCATGCCTGTCGGCTTCCCTGCTGGCTTGTTACAGATCCTGATGCTCCTCGATAAACTGCTTATACCAGTAATAGCTTTTCTTCGAATCCGCTTCAGCCCCTTTTCATAATCCACGCGCACCAGGCCATAGCGCTTCTTATAGCCATTGATCCAGCTGTAAAGATCCATCGTTGACCAGACATAATAGCCCATGACGTTCACGCCCTCGGCTTTGGCCTTCAGGATCTGTTCCAGGAAATCATGGAGGAACTGGATCCGGTCATCGTCTTCAACCCAGCCGTTTTCATCCGCAACGTCATACGCCCCATGACCATTTTCCGTAATATAGATCGGAATATCGCCATATTTCTGCTTCCGCTTGATCAAGGTGTTGTAGATACACTGCGGATAAATTTCCCGTCCCCACGGATTCAGCGGAACCCGCGGATCGGTATCGGACTCGAACCACCCCTTGACGGTCTTGCCTTCCTTCGCCGCTTTGCCGGAACCATCGTTGTTTCCGGCGTTGTTGATGTCGGTCGACAGGTTTCTCCGGATATATACGGTTTGACCAGCAGCCGGCTGTACGCGTTCTGACCGAGGAAATCAATCGTGTTTTCCCCGGATCAGCGCCTGATCTTCCGCTTTCATAAAGGACAGATCGATGCCGGAAGCTTTCACCTTGTCAATGAGCTTCTGCGGGATTTCGCCCCTTGATCGCCGGATCCAGCACCCAGTCGTTGGTAAACAGATCGCCGTTTTCCACTGCCTCGCGATACGCCGGCGTATCCAGCACGGATTCAGCGCTGCAGGAAGCGTGCACCAAACCAATTTTGGCGTTCAGCTTCAGCTTGCGGAATTCGCGGATCGCCTTGGCGTTGCACAAAATCATGTTGTAGGCACACTCGCAGAAATGCTGCATATTGACCTGTTCGTTCGGCGGATAATTGCCGACCATGTAACAGCACGAAGCGTTGTGCGTCGGTTCGTTAATCGTGACGTACAGCGGAATCCGATCGCCGAAATGACGGAACACCGCCGCTGCGTAATAGGCGAATTCATCGGAAATGCCCGGCCAGCACCAGCCCCTGATCGCCGACATAATCCGGCAGGTCATAATGGACTAAGGTCACATTCGGTACAATCCCGTATTTTTCACATTCCGTCAGAACCTTGTCATAGAATTCAAAGCCTTTTTCGTTGATCACACGGTCCGCCTTCGGCACGATCCGCGACCAGCTGATGGAAAACGGTATGTGTTCTGACCGCCTTCAGCCATCATCCGGATATCTTCCTGATAATGATGATAGAAGTCGCAGGATACATCGCCGGTAATCCCGGTCGTGTTCTTCACGCTGTGGCAGAATTGATCCCAGATGCTCGGGCCTTTTGCCCTCCGCATCCCAGGCGCCTTCGCATTGATAAGCGGCAGTCGCACTGCCCCATAAAAACTTTTCCTTCATTTCCTATCCTCCGTTCTCTGATTTTTCAATTATTTAGGATTCGTTGCTGGACTTTTCCGTCAGTTCCAGATCCTGTCCGCTGCTGGCAATGACCTTTTGAAACCAGGCATAGCTCAGCTTGGGAATCCGCCGGCAGTCTTTGGGATCGTCATCCTCCCGGTCGACGTAGATCAGGCCGTATCGTTTCTGATAGCCGTTTTGCGTACTGGCCAGATCAAACGCGCTCCAGGTGCAGTACCCGATCAGCGGGACGCCGTGCGCCAGCGCCAGCCGCGCCTGCTCGATCTGTTTCCGCAGATAGGCAATCCGCCGGACATCCCGGATCTCACCCCGGGTATCCGGGGTTTCCTTCAATCCCAGGCCGCGTTCGATGATGAACAGCGGAAGCTCTGTGCGCTGCGCCACGTCTTCCAGGATCAGGCGGGTTCCCGCCGGATCGACTTCCCAGTCGAAACCGCTCGTTCCCAGCTTTGGATTTTTAACAATTTCAAAGATTCCGGGCAGATTGAAGCCATATTTCATCCCGGTCGGATCCGCAAAGCTTGCGGCCGCGCCTTTTGACGGTGACCGAGGTATAGCTGCTGAACGAAACCATCGTCGCCAACCCGCTTTTTAAAGTTTCCGCATCCCCAGGCTCCAGCTTCGGCATCGCGCCCAGCCGGGTTAACAGCGCCGCGGCCGGGGCGGAATAGCGGCCGCTCACGGCCAGATCGAGATCCAGCCAGTTCCGGATCAATTCCATATTCATTGCCGCTTCCACATCCTCGGGATCCGGCGTCAGCGGGTAAACCTTCACCAGGTTCAGCGCCGGGCCGATCCAGCGGATATCCGCGTTGATGAAACCGCCGGAAGACGCGGGCCTGCGCCAGCGTCCGATGATGATTTTCCTGAAACGCCTGCGCCAGTGAACCGGAGGGCGAAAGCAGCCGGTCGATCGTCAACAGATTTTGCTCGCAAATCGGCTGCCAGTACAGGACTTGCCCGGCGAAGTGATCGAACATCAGCCCGCAATAGTCCTCAAAGGCGTCGATCGTTTCCGGCACGCCCAGCCGCCCTGCCTGGCCAGCGCCCAGGGCAGGTCGTCATGATAAAGCGTGACGATCGGTTCTATCTGATTTTCCTTCAACAGGTTGATCAAACGGGCATAAAACGCCAGTCCCTGCGCGTTGACTGGACCGCGCCCTGCGGCAGCACGCGGGACCACGAAATCGAAAAAGCGATAAGCCTTTAATCCCAGCGCTTTCAACAGCGCGACGTCTTCTTCCAGATGATGCAGATGATCGGAGGCGGTCCGCAGAATTTCCCGCTGACCCGGCCGGATATCCTGAACGGATGGCCCTTTGCCCTCGTCCAGCGCGCCGCCTTCAAACTGCCAGGCACTGGTGGATGCAGACCACAGAAAATCTGCGGGAAATTGTCCGTTTGGGTTCATGGGCGGCATCCCATTCTTCCTCCGCACAGACTGACAAGGGCAGTAAAGCTCTGGTATTGCCGGGCGATGAACCGCTCCTGAACAGCGTTAAATTTCATCGATCGGAAACATCGGGCGCAGGATTTGTTTAAATGGAATAAGCCGGGTATCCTGCGGCGTCGCCCCGCCGGTCAGTGACATCACGCACAGCTTGCCCAGAGCCTTCAGCTCCCGGATGGATGTAGCCTTGCTTGACGACGAAAATATCATAGTCTTCCACGTTAATGCCGCAGGCGGTCAGCTGACGGATTTCGACAAATGAATGATTGTTGTCAGTGACCGCGATATCAATCGGTGTCCCCGGCAGCCGCACGGTAACGATCGGTCCGTAATCGCCTTCCTCACCATACATCGCGGTTCCCGCCTGGCGGCCATGATGCAGCACGACGACATCGAGATCGACCGGTTCGCTGTATGCATCCAGTCCCATCCCCAAACGCAGGGGAAACCTGTTCGTTCTCCGCACAGGCCATCAACTGATGACAAGCGGCCGGATCGTTGATCGCGGCGAACAGAATGCGCTTGGATAACGCCGGCAGAGCCAGCACCTGTCTTAAAATGAACGTGTTCGCGCCCATTGCGCCGGAGGTAACGTTATCGCCGGAATCCGTGATGAAGACCGGCTTGCCGTCAAAGGCCAGGGCCATCGCCAGCGCTTCGTCCGGGGCCGCAGTCGTGCCGGTGTAGTGGAATTCATGGCGTTTGTTCCAGACGAATTCCGCCAGCTGATCGGCGATCGTTTCGGCATACGCCTGATCGGCTTCCGTCTGGGGAATCACGACGATCCCGCAGCCGGCCTCCGGGCAGTCGTGACGCAGATAACCGACGTGCCACGAACAGCTTAAGATCCGCGGATCCTGTTCCAGCTGATCCATAAATTGGTTGATGGTACGCACGGGTTCATCCAGCGAAACGCTTTGTTCCCCGCCCAGAATCAACGGCAGCTTGCGGTACACCGGACGGGCGCTCTGCGGATGTTCGATCCGCTCGATCAGCGTGCGGGCGGTGCGCTGCACTGTCGCCGCGATATCGGTGTGCGGTGCTTCCCGGTAAGAGCGGATAAACGTCGTGTTTTCCACATAGTCCCGCGTCAGATTGCCGTGCGGGTCGCAGGCGATCGCGAGCGGCAGATACGGCCCGGTCAGCTTGCGGATTTCCCGCACTAAATGCTGCTCGCCGCTGCCGATTTCCTCCACGAAGCTCGCGCCGTGCAGATGCAGATAGATCCCATCCAGCTCTGGCAAATGTTCGCGGACGGCATTGAGAATCCGCTGTTCGAGATAATCGAAAACACCCCTTGCGCATCACGCCGCTGCAGCCGGCATCAGCGCAGAGAACCGGGATCAGTTCGATGTCCGGACGGTCAAAGACATCACCCAGCTGCATGTGCGACAGCGCCTCTTTGCCAAAGCTCAGGGCGGTGTTTTCCAGATCGCAGAACATCGGGACGTGTTCGTTGGCTTCCAGGGTAAATTTAGCCGCGATTATTTTCATGATCTTCACCTCATATCTGGTCGATCGGAAACATCGGCCGCATAATTCGTTTAAACGGAATCGACGCGGTGTCCTGCGGCGTCGCGCCGCCGGTCAGCGACATCACGCACAGCTTGCCCGCAGCCTTGAGTTCCGGGAAGATATAGCCTTGCTTGACGACGATCACATCGTAGTCGTCCAATTGAATGCCGGCGTCGGTAAACTGGTGAATTTCCACCATCGCCTGACGATTGCTGGCAACCAGGATATCGACAGGCAGTCCCTTCACGCTGACCGTGACGCAGTAGCCATAAGCCCGGTTGTGATCGCGGTACATGAAGCCGCGCAGCTCACCCTTTGATTTCACGACGACTTCCAGCGTCACCGGGGCGGAGTATTCGTCATAACCGACACCCAGTTTCAAGTTTGTTTCCGTGCCGTCCGGCAGCTTCGCCAGCGTTTCATAGGCGGCCGGATCGCAGATCGTCGCAAACAGGAAGCGTTTGTTCAACTCCTTTACCGCTAAAACCTGACGCAGAACGAACGTGTTCCAGCCGGTTGCGCCGGAGGTGACGTTATCGCCGGAATCGGTGATGAACACTGGTTTTTCCGCGCAGTCCAGCGCAATTTTCAACGCTTCGTCCGGATGGGCGGTCAATCCTGTATAATGGAATTCATGGCGCTTGTTCCAGACAGTTTCTGCCAGCTGATCGGCGATGGTTTCCGCATAGGCCTGATCGGCGGTGTTCTGAGGTACGACGACAATCCCGCAGCCGGCCACGTCGCAGTCATGCCGGATGTAGCCGACATGCCAGGACACGCTGCGGATCCGCGGATCGTGTTCCAGCTCGTCCATATAGCGGTTGATTGAACGCACCGGTTCATCCGCCGACACGCTCTGTTCGCCCCCAGGATCAGCGGCAGCTTGCGGTATACGGCGTGGATGTGCTGGCGGTCGTGAAGCAGGTCGCACAGCATCTGCGAAACGATGCGTTTGGATGCTTGGGCATCGGTATGCGGGGATTCGCGGTAGCTGCGCAGAATCGTACAGTTGTCCACATATTCCTGGCACAGGTTGCCGTGCGGATCGCAGACCACAGCGATCGGCAGATACGGGCCGGTTATTTCTCGGATTGTTTTCAGGATGTGATGATCGCCGGAGCCGATCTCCTCGACTTCGCTGGCGCCGTGCAGAAACAGATAAATTCCGTCGATCTCCTGCAGGTGCGCCCGGACCGTGTCCGCAAAACAGCCTTCGATGTAATCAAACGCGTCTTTTGTGACCACGCCGTTGCCGCCGGCGTCGGCGTAGATCGCACCGATCGTTTCAATTCCGGCCGCGGCGTAGATGTCCGCAACGTTCATCTTGCGCAGACAGTCCTCGCCGAAGGCCATATCGTAATGGTTGATCCGGGTTTTAGCCGGGACGTTGGCGTTGGATTCTGTGACGAAGGTTCCCATCAAAACTTTCATAGTGACTTCTCTCCTTATTTATCATGGGTTAATTGGATTTTTTCAATGATGCTTGTTTTTCTTTTCCTTCTATGGATGGCGATCAGAAACGAACCGGCGCTGATCACCGGGCAATCGTTTCAAAGGATCGTTTGCGGGGATGACGATGCACGATCTTCTTCGTTGGCCAGCTGATAAAGCATATCCATCAGCACATTCGCGCCCGCCGCGCAGTCTTCGATCGGCGTATATTCTTCCTTGCGGTGCGAATAGCCGTTGACCGAGCGGACGAAAATCATCGCGCACGGGCAGACATCCTTGAAATTCTGACTGTCATGGCCCGCGCCGCTCATCAGCCGGAAGACCGGCAGATTCCGCTTTTCCACAATCGTTTCCAGCTGGTGTTTCAGCCGTTCATCGCAATCCATGCCATACAGAATATGCCGCAGTTCGCGCCGGACCTGAATACCCTCGCTTTTCAGGCGGGCTTCCAATATCTCGATTTCCCGCAGGCAGGCTTCAATCTGAGCCTCGTCCAGACTGCGGATGTCCAGCGTGAAGGTGACGTGATCGCAGATGACGTTCGTGGAGCCGGGGAAGGTCTGAATGCAGCCGACCGTTGCGACGGTGTAGGGCTTGACGGGCTGATTCCGTGATCTGACGAATCCATTCGGTCATCGCCAGCACGGGATCCTGCCGGTCGTTCATCGGCGTCGCCCCCGCATGACCGCTGCATCCGCTCAGCGTCACTTCATAGAAGCGCAGATACGGAATGCCTTCGACGATCCCGACCGGACATTGATTCTGTTCCAGAACCTTGCCTTGTTCGATATGCAGTTCCACGCTGGCATAAATCGGATCGATCTGACCCTGACGATACGCTTCCGGGTGATATCCGCAGCGTTCCATCGCCTCCTTCAGCGTGATGCCCGCCGCGTCCTGAACCAGGAAATCTTCAGGCAGCGCCTTTCCGGTGACCGTCTTGCTTCCGATCATCCCGGAATTGAACCGGTTGCCTTCCTCAAATCGCGGTAGCCGATAATCCACAGCGGCCGTTTCAAGTCTATTTGATTTTCCTTGAACGTCTGCGCCGCTTCCACGCCCGCCAACAGTCCCAGACAGCCGTCGAAAATGCCGGCATTGCGCACGGTGTCGAAGTGGGAGCCGCACAGCACCGGCGCTAACGGGCTGCCGCCGGGATTGTAGACGCCGATGACGTTGCCGACCGGATCCTCATGCACGTCCAGCCCGGCCGCCTTCATTTCGCTGATCAGCCAGTTCTTCGCCTGAGTATCCGCGTCGGTAAAAGTCCAGCGGGTGACGCCGCCCTGCGGATCGACGCCGATCTGGCCTAACTGATGAAGCCGGTTCCATAACCGTTGGGCATTAATTTCCATCTTCTTGTTCTCCTTATATTTGATCGATCGGAAACATCGGCCGCTGAATCCGCTTGAACGGAATCATCGCGGTGTTCTGCGGCGTCGCTCCCGGAGTCAGCGCCATGACGCACAGTCTGCCCTTCGCCTTGCACTCTGGAAAAATATAGCCCTGCTTCACGACGATCACATCGTAATCGTCCCAGTTCACGCCGGCGTTTTCAAACTGATGCTGCTCGCACAGCACCTGCCGGGTGCTGCTGACAATCACGTCGATGTTCTCATCCTGCAGCGATACAACGACACATTCGCCGAACACCGCGTTGACGTCATGCAACGCATAGCCCATCAGCTTGCCTTTGGCTTTGACCGTTCCCGCAGCGCCACGCTTTCCGAGCAGGCATCATGATTGACGCCCAGCGTAAACTCGCGGCGGATCCCACCGCCAGGGCGTTAAGCTTCCCAAATGCTCCGGGATCGCAGATTGCCGCAAACAGAAATGATTTTGTCCGCGTCTTCCGCGCCAATACACGGCGTAATACCAACGTGTGCCCAGCCGGTCACCCCGGAGGTGACATATTCCCCGGAATCGCTGATAAACACCGGTTTGCCTTCAAAATTGACAGCCATGTCCAGCGCTTCCTCCAAACCGGCAGTCAGGCCGGTGTAGTGGAATTCATGGCGTTTTTGCCAGACGTATTCCGCCAGCTGATCCGCAATCGTTTCCGCATAAGCGCTGTCGCTTTCCGTGGCCGGCACCACGACGATGCCGCAGCCGGCGACGTCGGTATCGTGACGGATATAACCGACATGCCAGGAACAGCTTAAGATCCGCGGATCCTGTTCCAGCTCATCCATATACTGATTGATTGAGCGCACCGGTTCATCTGTCGACACGCTCTGTTCCCCGCCTAAGATCAACGGCAGCTTGCGGTAAAGGGCATGGATATTCTGCCGTTTTTTAACAGATCGCACAACATCTGCGCGACTCGGCGTTTCGTCGCGTCGGCGTCGGTGTGCGGTGATTGCGGTAGCTGCGCAGGATCGTGCATTGTTCCACATAGTCCTGGCACAGGTTGCCGTGCGGGTCAGCGGTGACGGCAATCGGCAGATACGGCCCGGTCAGCTCCCGGATTTTTTTCAGCAGCCGGTGTTCGCCGGACCCCATTCCTTCCACCTCACTGGCACCGTGCAGAAACAAATAGATTCCGTCCAGTTCGTGAAGATGCGTTTTTAACGTCTGAAGCATCTGGGATTCAATATAATCGTAAAGCCGGCCGCTCGATCACGCCGGTTGATCCGCCGTCGGCATACAGCGCCGGAATGAAAGCGTGATCTGCGCCTGTTCAAAAACAGACCGGATCTTCATTTTATCGATGCAGGCTTCGCCCCGGGCCAGATCGAAATTTTCCAGCCGGGCCCGCGTTTGAATCTGATCGTTGCATTCGGCATACAACGCCGATCATAACTTTCATCGTTTTCCCTCCTTAAATCTCATCGATTGGAAACATCGGCCGCTGAATCTGCTTGAAGGGAATCGAGGCGGTATCCTGCGGCGTCGCGCCGTCGGTCAGCGACATGATGCACAGCTGGCCCTTCGCTTTGAGATCCGGGAAGATATAGCCCTGTTTGACGACGATTACGTCGTAATCATCCCAATCAATCCCCAGCGCATCAAACTGATGTTTCTCACATCGTCTGGCGCGTGGACGCCACGCTGATCTCGATCGGCAGACCCTTGACGGACACGACGACGGCATCCCCGTAATGCGCATCGTGATCATGCATCAGATATCCGCGCAGACTGCCCTTTGCTTCGCACGATCACATCGAGCGTAACCGGTGCGGAATTCGCGTCGGCGCCAACGCCCAGCGTGATCTGAGTTTCTGTCCCGGACGGCAGCGAATCGAGAAGCTGCCAGGTATCCGGATCGCAGATATTGGAAAACAGGAAGCGCTTGGTCAGCTGCGGAACGGCCAGCACCTGACGTAAGATAAACGTATTCCAGCCGGTCGCGCCGGAGGTGACGTTATCCCCGGAATCGGTGATAAATACCGGCTTGCCTTCAAAGGCCAGCGCCATTTCCAGCGCTTTTTCCGGTTTCGCGGTCAGGCCGGTGTAGTGAAATTCATGCCGGCGGTCCCAGACATAGGCAGCCAGCTGATCCGCAACCGTTTCCGCATAGGCGCTGTCTTTTTTTCCGTGGCGGGGGACGACGACGATGCCGCAGCCGGCGACGTCGCTGTCGTGACGGATGTAGCCGACATGCCAGGAACAGCTCAAAATCCGCGGATCCTGTTCCAGCTCATTCATAAACTGATTGATCGAGCGAACCGGCTCATCCGTCGACACGCTCTGTTCCCCGCCGAGGATTAACGGCAGCTTGCGGTAAATCGCATGAATGTTCTGACGGTGCTTCAACAGATCGCATAACATCTGCGCGACCTGACGTTTGGTTTCATCCGCGTCGGTGTGCGGGGATTCACGGTAGCTGCGCAGTATCGTGCAGTTGTCCACATATTCCTGGCACAGGTTGCCATGCGGATCACAGGCTACGGCGATCGGCAGATACGGGCCGGTCAGCTTGCGGATCGCGGCCAGGATGTGATGATCCCCGGAGCCCAGCCCTCCACCTCGCTGGCGCCGTGCAGATGCAGATAGATGCCGTCGATCTCATGGAGATGTTCTTTGACCGTGCGGACAAACAGCGATTCGATGTAATCGAAGGTTTCGCGTGATCACGCCGGAGGCCCCGGCGCTGGCATACACGGATGGAATCACGTCGATCCCGGCCGCCTGGAATACCTCGCCGACACGCAGCTTGCGGACACAGTCGTCGCCGAAGCCGAGATCGTAGCTGCCGATCTCGTTTTCCCCGGCACGTTGGCATTGGATTCGGTTTGTAAATAAGCCTACCATAACTTTCATCTTAATTTCCTCCTTGGAACACATTGATTTGAACTTACTGGCTTTAAATCTGATCGATCGGGAACATCGGCCGCATGATCCGCTTGAAGGGAATCGAAGCGGTGTCCTGCGGGGTCGCGCCGTCGGTCAGCGACATGACGTAGAATTGGGCCTGCGCTTTGAAATCCGGGAAGATATAGCCTTGCTTCACGACCGTGACGTCGTAATCCGTCCATTCGATCCCAAAGGTGGCGCAGCTGCGGATTGACGATGATCGGCTGGCTGGTGTTTGAAATGATAATATCAATCGGCCGGTCTTTGACGCTTACCAGCGTGCAGCTGCCGAAGACTTTGATCAGTTCCTCGCCGACAAAGCGTGCGATTTCACCATGGCTTTTCACGATGACGTCCAGCGGGACGCTTTCTGAAAGCGCGTCGTAGCCCACGCCCAGATCAATCCGGACCGTTTCGCCCGGCTGACAGGTTTTCAGCTGATCCGCGGTCTTCGGATCGCAGATCGGTGCGAACAGGAAGCTTTTTTTCAGTGCTTCCACCGCTAACACCTGACGCAGCACAAACGTGTTCCAGCCGGTTGCGCCGGAGGTCGTATTATCTCCGGAATCGGTGATCACCGCCGGACTTCCCTCAAACGCCAGCGTCATCGCCAGTGCTTCCTCGGGTTTTGCGGTCAGACCGGTGTAATGGAATTCATGGCGGCGGTCCCAGACATACGCCGCCAACTGATCGGCGATCGTTTCCGCATAGGCCTGATCCTCGGTCTGGGCCGGCACCACGACGATGCCGCAGCCCGCGACATCGCAGTCATGGCGGATATAGCCGACATGCCAGGAACAGCCCTGAATCCGCGGATCCTGTTCCAGTTCATCCATATACCGGTTGATTGAGCGCACCGGTTCGTCTGCGGAAACGCTCTGTTCCCCACCCAGAATTAACGGAAGCTTGCGGTACACGGCGTGGATTGCCTGGCGGTGCTTCAGCAGCTCGCATAACAAGCTCGTCACCTTTTCATAGGTTTCTTCCTTATCCGTATGCGGCGACTGCCGATAGCTGCGCAGAATCTGAATCGATTCGACATAGTCCTGTTTCAGATTGCCATGCGGATCACAGGCCACCGCGATCGGAACATAAGGGCCGACCAGCTTGCGGACTTCCTGGAGAATGTGATGATCGCCGGATCCGCCTTCCAGCTCTGCGACCTCGCTCGCGCCATGAAGCATGAAATAAATTCCGTCGATCTCATGGAGATGTTCCCCACTGCCTTCAGAAAGCAGCTTTCAATATAAGCGAACGCGCGCGGACTGACGACGCCCGCCGCTCCGGCATTGGCGTAAATCGAAGGAATCAGCTCGATCCCGTGCTTCTCAAAAACCGGACGGATCTGCATCTTCTGGATACATTCCTCGCCGAAGGCGATGTCATAATCCGTGATTTCACACTGATGGGGAATGTTGGCGTTGGATTCCGTAACAAACTGGCCGATCAAGACTTTCATAAAGGAATTCTCTCTTTCCGTATCCTGCAAGCTGAACTGTAATTTTATGGACAATCACCATGAAAAACAAAAAAACCAATCTGCAGAACAAAAGCCCTGCAAATTGGTTTTGCTTGTTTTGTAAAACAATAACAATCCAACTTCGTTTTTTATTGTAAGCGATTTCGCCAGACGTGTCAATCTTATTTCGGACGGGATTCGACGGGATTTCCCTTTTCTTTTCAGCAAGGAAAAAGGAAGGGGATCAGCGTCCTTCTTCCCCGGAAATACCGATTGTGAAGGCGCGTTGGCTGGACAATAGCGGTCAAGCCAGCACTGGATCTCCGCGAGCCGGCGCAGACGGTGCAGCGGCTTGCCGCTGCGGCTCAGCTCATGATGTTCACCCTTGAAGCACACCATCCGGGTCGGTACGCCGCGATCGCTTAAAGCGGTAAACATCTGCAAGCCCTCGCTGATCGAGCAGCGATGATCGTCTTCGAATGCAGAAGCAGCGTCGGCGTCTTGACCTGTCCGGCATAGCGCAGTGGCGAATGACGCCACAGCCTGGCCTGATCCTGTTCATTCAATGGATCTGCGCTTAGCTGATCGCGCACGAAATAATAGCCGAAGTCGCTGAGACCGTAGATCGTCATAAAATTGGCGATCGAGCGCTGACTGATGGCGCAGGCAAAGCGATGTGTATGGCCGATCATCAGTTGACCATAAACCCGCCGTAGCTGCCCCGCTCACCGCGATTCGTTTTGGATCGATTGCCGGATAGCCTGAATGGCTTCGTCGAGAAAATCCATCAAATTTTGATAATCCTCGCAGCCATACCGCCCGCGGATATCCGCAAATGCGTCTCCGCGGCCGACGGAGCCGACCGGATTGCAGAAAAGAACGAAATATCCCTTGCCTGCCAGCATCTGCATTTCATGGTGGAAAACTTCGCCATAAGCGGTATTGGGGCCGCCGTGGATTTCCAATACCGCCGGATATCGTTGGCTTGGATCATAATGCCATGGCGTCAGAACCCAGCCGTCGATCTGCCTTCCGCCAGAATGAAATGACAGATACCGCGGCTGGATGACATCGCGATCGGCCAGCGCGTCCGCGTTCCAGTCCGTCAGCGAAGTCAGCTTGCCTTGCGGCAGTTGTGCCTGTTCGATTTCCTGAAGTCGATGGGCCCGCTGACCGATAAACCGCACGGTTTGTCCTGTCACGTCAAAATCGTCAATAGAACCGTTGAAATCCAGCACTTGTCTGAGATTTCCTTTCAGATCAAGCTGGAATAAAGGCGTCGTCCAGCCTTGAGTCATTGTAAAAGTATAGCGAAGTCCGTCCGTTTTTACCGCGCTGCCGCTGCTTAACCGGCAGTCGGTAACGATCGAAGCTGCCAGCGGATCATCCAGCTTTGCCAACAGCGTCACAGCACCGGTATCCGGATTCAGCGCGTAGAAGTTCAGCGATTCATTCTTGCCATACCGCAGTCCGTCGGTCGCGGCGAACACGATCGTTCCGCTGACAAAACGCGGCTCTTTGATCCGCCGGTAAACCCCTTCTTCAATCAATGTCGTCACACTTCCCGTTTGGGTGTCGAAGCAATACAAGCCTTCGCGTTGAGAGGCTTTCCGTTCGTAGGTCATTCCGGTAAACAAAGCTTTCCCCAACTCAGGGCAGGCGGAAACGCTGCCGCAGTTCATCCGCGGATCGGTCAGCGGGAATAATTCTGTGGTTAATGTGTCGTAAACAAACAACCGCATCCGTTTTCCCCTGAATAATGCCGCGGCCATCCGCGCACCACGGCAGTTCTTCCAGCACGGTATAGTCAGCATTTTCCCCGCTGTGTTTTTTGCCAGACCTCAGCCTGTTCCGGATCCAAGGCATAAGCATCGGCGGTTTCAGCTGAATTTCCGCTTTGATCAGCAGCTGGGTTTTCGTCAGTCGCTGCACATCCGCCGTCTTCAGCGGCAGCGTGAACGTTTCTTTCCATTCCTCCGCAGAACATGAGAATGTGGAAAACCGGGTTGGGACAGAATCCGGCTGGACTGGGGCATCCGTGGATTTCACCCCGCTTAACAACAGCGTATCCGCATCGAGAAACAACAGGACACCTGGCTTATCCAGCTCGCAGACCGTCCGCCATTCTCCGCTTTTCTGCATTTTTTTAATGTATAGCGATAGCGATTCGCTTCTTATCCATCCGTCCGACAACACAGACATATACCGGATGATCCACATTGTGATTTCCGGTCAGCTCCGATAAAAAGCAGTAACGTTCAAGATCTTCCATTAAACAGGTTCCATTCCGATCACGTTCCTTCCTGCTTTTACTTTAACGTCTCTCAATATTGAAGAAAAGCCCCCTGCGGTCAGATCGAATGAAATTCTCACCGTCATTCCCTTCACTCTCTCAATTTGATTCAATTTTCTACGATACAAAAAAAAAATCACAAACAAAAAGACTGTTTCCAGTCTTCAGCGTTTATGATCCGAGTATTGATACCTCAGGCGCTTTCTTTCAACGTTTTTTTCATGTTTTGATCAACGAAAATTCAATAAACGTCCGCATGGCTTCCACATCTTCCTGTTCGTCATATACCAGCAGCACTTCATAATAAACATTTTGATTTTTCGTCATCAAGGATCAGCGAAGGCAGATCTTAATCATGAAATCATAATTTAAAAGCGTTCTTTCGTGGCCCTCACAGGACGATGGAAATAATCTAAAACACAAAAATTCTCACCAAATTATGCTTATTTGAGCATATTGATTTTTTTCCAATTCGGACTCCAGCGATTACTGTCTCAAACTTAGGAGCATCTCCGAAAAGCATATCTTTCATAGCCTCGTAGTCTGCCTTCAAAGCTGCAAAACGATACTCCGCTGGTATAAGCTTTAGCGTCCCTGGCACAGCTTCTGGATACTTTGCCCAAGCCCGTGGATAAAACTTCATTTTGAAGTTCACAACTTTCTTCAGAAGATCAAGCTGTGAAAAGGCAGATTCCTTTACTGGGGAATCAGCCATTCGGTATACGTCATAATAATGTCGGGAATAGCGCTGAGGCATTTCCAAATGTTCGGCCTGTTCGCCTCATGATGTAAGATTGTAGCCTTTTCCCAAAATGTCCGTTCTGGAGCTACAGTCAAAATGGAGGTGCTTTTTCTGGCGAAAATATCAGGATAATACTTCGCGGCATAGGTGTTATCTCGGCTGTCATCGCTGGCGTCCATGCCGCCAAGGCTCCAATTTCCAAACGAATCACCTGCAGGATTCCGGTATTGGTAAACAGTTTCGGATAAGAAAAAAATGACTGTCTGCTTTTCTTTTTCGTCCATTTTAATGTTTACTTCACAGCCAAGCTCTTGTGACAAATCCTTCCTGATTGCCGGGCAGAAAATTTCAGTCAAAAAAATCTCTGCCCTGATGTTAGCCTCTTTGTTAAATGCATCCTGCTTTGTGTTTGAACGCTGTTCCCAAGGCTCGTCTTTTGCCATATCCTAATAACCGCCAGTCCAGGATCAGATCAATATCTTCCGAAAACCGGCTGATCAGATTGAAGGCTTTTGAAAGGCTGGTCCCCCTTAAACGTTATGAAATCCATCCAAGGAGACCGATGAAATAAATAATCGAGTGTAAAGCAAACCCAGAAGTCCCTTTTCCACAACGGTATCATTCAGCCCCATTTTATGAGCTGTGTTTCTGAAGAGTATCCGTTTATCATTGTCCGAAAATCTAGCAACATTTATCACTTTTCAGTCCCTCTCCGCAATCTTCCGAATTGTATTATAAACCCAATCCGTGGACTCTGCCGCCTCTGTTAACATAACCGCTTTGTCCTCTTTACTCAACCGAAAACGAAGTATCTGGATCGTTTTCTCTGTAACGTTTGCTTTCCCCAATGTTTTCAATGCCTGAATTACAAGGATCGTCATATAGGAAAGTCCCGTAATCTCTTTGTTTGTTCGATGCTTAAATTCCAGCTTTGTGGAATCCCATTCATAGGTCTTATAAGGACCATCGCTGATATAGGACCAAACCGCTGTTACCTGTGTAGAAAGTCCCAACAAATTCAGAGCTGTATTCCCGCACGGGGCAATGCTCCAGTGATAATTCCGAGCCAGCGCTTTGGCTACGACTTCCGGATCTGCCGCTACATATTCCTTCAGCATTTCGCTGTATTCTGGCTTTTCATAAACTCCCTTTAGAACTCGTCGGATTAAAGCCTGCCTGTGTCAAACGATTTAAATTTCGTCTTACCGTTTCTGTATCTGCAATATCGGCAAAATCTGCGCCGATGAAAACAGTTCCTTCGGCAGCATCCCGAATCCTTTCTTGAATCTTTCTGGAATAACTATTTGCCAAGTTAATTCCTCCTTTTTTGTCCCGAATATTATACAATATTCAGGACATTATTCCAATAGTATCTTTAAGTTATATTCATAGTATTAACTTGGAATAATCTATTCATGAAATAAGACATCACCTGACAAAAAGGTAAAATATCTACGCTATTTATTATTTGATTTTATAATCAACGCAGCTTGCTGCTCTTATCTTGCTTTCTGCTCAGGGTTCTTTGTTCCCTATCCTTAAATAATGCACTTTCTAATAGAAAGAAAAAGCAGAACACTTTTCGTGATTCCGCCTCTTTTTAAAGTCTTCATAATCTGCTGAGCGGTTTTAAGCAGGAAAGATAGATTCCTACCCTCGGCCGCTCGCGCGCCAGCGCTTCCGCCACCGACGTCACGACCCACCGCGCTTTTTGTCTGACCTCCGGCTCCGCCTGCGCCATGCAGTAACTCGTGTCCACAACGTCAAACATTCCGACGTCATTTTCCGAATCGCCGATCACAATCACCTCGCGCAGCGGTACGCCGATCCGCTCCGCAAGAATGCCCAGCGCGGAGGCTTTGGAACAATCCGGCCGGACCAGATCCAGATTATCAAAATCCGAGCTGACGATCTCCACGGTTCCCGCCAGCTTTTCCCGCAAGGCCCGTTTGACGCCGTCGCGCTGATCCGGACGGATAATGATCCCCAGATTCAAAATCTCCGCGTTCGGATCGACCGTCGTTTCTGCCAACGTCACCGAATCCAGCGGGAACGGCGCAGCCGGTGCGGATGTCCATACGGATAATGCCGGCAGTCGCTGCTGATCCATTGCCCCTGGCAATTCATTTTCACCGTGGCGTCAACATGATGCCGCGCCAGCCAGCCGGCTACGTCCAGAAAAACCGCGGCCTTCAGAGTGCGCGTCATCCGTGTTCCATCACTGAAGATCAACTCAGCCCGTTGCCGCCCAGATAATCGACCGCAAAGCCCAGATCCGCCGACACTTTCGGATAGGCCTGATGAATCCGTGCAGTCGCTACCGCAAACACATTGCCCGCCGCCCGCCAGCGCTGGATCGCCGCCCGGTTTTCCGCGCCGCTGTCGGTGACGTTGGGCGGATACAATGTCCCATCCAGATCCGATACAAACAGTTTTCATGGTTTTCCCTTTTCCTTCCCACATTCATTCTCTCTCTTGCCTCAACGATGATCGTTGATCCGGATTAAACCGACAATTCCGCTTTTTCTTTTTCCCTCGGATGTAAGGATGGGTAGCATAAGCGTAAATCAACTGCGCCGTCATCAGACACCAGATCACCGGTTCGCAGAAAATCACCGCGAGATACTGAAACCGCGGAATGAACACGAATGCGAATACGATCTTTCCCAACAGCTCGATTACACTCGACACCAGCGGAATCATTTTGGCGCCTAATCCCTGCAGCGCGTACCGGGTTTCCAACAAGACGCCCAGAACGGCATAGAACGGTCCGACCACCCGCAGATACAAGGCTCCGTTGTTCAGCACGACAGCCTCCTGCGAGCCGGAAATCAGCTGAACCAGAGCCGGCGCGAACAACAACAGAATCACGGTTACCCCTGCGGCCATCGCGATATCATACAGCACAGCGCACCGCATCGCCTTGAGAATCCGCGTCCGCTGATCCGCGCCCCGGTTCCCTGTGAAACAAACGTCGAAATCGCCATCGCCATGGCGGAGAACGGCATGTTGAAGAACATGAACAGCTTGCGCGCCGCGGTATGGCCCGCAATCACCAGCGTTCCCAGATTGTTGATGCCATACTGCAGCACGACGGAACCCGCCGCAACGATGCTGCCCATAAAGCCCATCGACAAGCCCTGACCTAACATCTCCGCGTAAATCCCCCGCTCGATTTTTAAAGTGCCGGCGCTGCGGAATTAACACCGGCGCTTTCTTCAAAATATAAATCAGACACAAGACGACGGAAATTCCCTGCGCGATGACGGTCGCGACCGCCGCCCCGCCGACGCCCATGTTCAGCTGCGTGATGAAAAACAGATCCAGCCCGATATTCAGGCATGACGATAAAACTAAGAAGACCAGCGGCATGAAGCTGTTGCCGATGGCCCGCAGCAGACCCGCGCACAAATTATACGCGAACATGACCAGCGTGAACCGCGTGATCACCGAAATGTAGCTGAACGCCTCGGCGATGATCTCCGGCGGCGTGTCCAGCATTTTCAACAACGGCATTAAAATCACTTCCGCACCTACTGTCAGCACCAGCGAAGTCAAAAGGCCGATCACAATCGAAGCCGCCACCGATTTTTAAGCAGCTCCGTATCGTTGGCGCCGTAGCTGCGCGCCGTCACGATCGCCAGACCATTGCCGATGCCTAACGCAAAACCGATCAACAAATCATAAATCGCGGCGCAGGAACCGATTGCCGCCAGTGACAAATCACCAGCGCATGGCCGACGATCATCGTATCGACGGTGTTGTATAACTGCTGAAACACATTGGAGAAAAACAGCGGTATCGCAAAGAAAAGCAAGCTTTGAAAGATCGGCCCGTGAATCAGATCGACCTTGAATTGAAGACGTCGCGTCATGGAAAATTCCCCCTTATCCCATCGACATTGTAGCGGAAACCAGCACTAACGTAAACAGGGGAAAAACCGTGGAAAAGAAAACGCAGCGGCTGGTATAGCTGGTGTTGCCATTATACTTGCGGCAGAAGATCGTGGCCGTGGAGGCGACCGGCGTCGCGTTGACCAGCACGGCGGCAATCAGCTGCGGCGTGCTTAAATGCAGCGCCACACCAACGATCCAGGTCAAGAACGGCGCGATGATCAGCCGGAACAGACTGATCTGCACAATATCCTTCGATAATCCCCATACTTGTCGATTCTCTGTCCAGCAGCGTCGATCCAACTAACAACAGCGCCAGCGGACTCATGCATCCGGACAAGGAACTGAACACCGCGTCCAGCCCGCCCGGCAGCGGAATCCGCGCCAGGTTGAACAGAAATCCCAGGATCATCGCAATCGTGATCGGATTGAAAAGAATTTCTTCATCACGGACAGCGCGCCTGCCGGCTTCCACTCCGTATTGAAATATTTCTCCCCGGAGCAAAACGACAGAATCCGCGTTGGAATCATAAAGATGTTCGCATACACGACACCCATGCTTCCGCACAGCCCCTTCGATCAAAGGCAGACCGATCAGCGAACCGTTGGATATCAGCATCGAATACTGCGCGATCCGCTTCTTTTCTAGCGGCATCGACTTAGGCAAAGCCGCGACATTCCCAACACGAGCACGACGACGATCACGCCCGCCAGCACCAACAGGAGGCTTTCTTTTAACACCGCGACGGAAACGCTGCGGTAAAGGACAAGGGGAAGATATTGACCGGCATGATCAGATTCAGAATCAACGTCGACAGAAACGCATCGATCGGACCGTCGGTCACTCCCCTTTTCTTCAAAAGCAGACCAAGCCCGAAAAGATCAGAATCTGCATTTCCACATTCAACAAAACAGACAAATCAAACATCGGTTTTCCCTTGCATTTAGAAAAGGCATCCGGATCGGACAGCTGCGGCGCAGGCCGGCGGTTGCCGCGAAGGATGCCTTAAAATTAAGCCTAAAGATCCTGATGCTCAGCGATAAACTGCTTGTACCAGAAATAACTTTTCTTCGGCGTGCGCTTGCGCTGCGGATCGTCATAGTCCACGCGCACCAGACCATAGCGCTTCTTGTAGCCGTTGATCCAGCTGTAAAGATCCATCGTCGACCAGACGTAATAGCCCTTCAGATTCACGCCGTCCTGCTTCGCCTTCAGAATATAATGAAGATAATTGCGGAGGAACTCAATCCGCTCGTCATCTTCAACATAGCCGTTTTCATCCGCGAAGTCGTAACAGCCGTGGCCGTTTTTCCGTAACGTAGATCGGGATATCGCCATAGCGGCGCTTGCGCTCCATCAGCGTGTTGTAGGCGCACTGCGGGAAGATCTCGCGGCCCCAGTGATTCAGCTTGGTGTTAGGATCGCGGTCGCTTTCAAACCAGCCGGCAATCGCCCGGGTCTCCCGCGCGGCACTCGCCGAGCCGTCGTTGTTTCCGGCGTTGTTGACGGTGAAAGCGGTGATGCCGGAGGTGTTCGGCTTTACCAGCATCCGGCTGTAAATGTTCTGGCCTAAGAAATCAATCGTGTTGTGCTTCATGATTTCCAGATCCTCTTCCTTCACAAACGACAGGTCGATGCCCTTCGCTTTGACAGCGGCGATCA
>VOFE01001442.1_pt1 | contig 36000 bp, 44 predicted proteins | sample 5384071 | NCBI WGS metagenome assembly VOFE01 (sample SAMN12384724, study PRJNA508395) | human gut metagenome | isolation source: healthy gut D | host: Homo sapiens
TTTCCGGTTCCTTCGGTGAAAGCTTTACTCTGGTAGGGAAACCTGCACCACCCATACCTACAACTCCCGCTGTTCCAATCGCATTCAGAATGTCTTCTTTGCTCATATCCTCTAACGGAGTCACTTCCGGATATTCCACTTCTTTGTACTCGCCATCATTCTCGATCACGATACTGTTCACTCTTCCGCCTGTCGGGTTCAGATGCGGTGCAATAGCCTTTACTGTTCCGGATACAGATGCATAGATCGGTGCAGATACAAATCCGCCGGCTTCCGCTATCATCTGGCCTTTTAAAACATGGTCGCCAACCGCTACAACTGGATTGGCAGGCGCACCGATATGCTGTGATACAGGATACACCAGATCGCCCTTAGGTTTTACTTCGACAATTGCCTTATCTTTAGCCAGGCTCTTGCCGTCATCCGGGTGGATTCCACCCTTAAATGTCAACAATGCCATTCCTTTTTCCTTCCTTCCTATTTACTCTTTATATAATATACAGGAAAAATAGACAATTTTCTATAGAAAGTGACTAATTCCATTGTATATTTTCATGAACATCTTGTTGCATTTTTAACAAATGCATATACGCAGCAGAAAACCTGCCATAGGCAGGTTTCCCAAGATACTACATCATTGAGCCTTTTTACTTATCCCGGCTCATTGTTATCTTTAGCTTCAGAAAGGATAGAGGAAATCGCCTCTATCCTTGTATATCTGTCACAATATTATTCAGCGTCTGTCTCTTCAGAAGCTTCTTCCGGCTGTTCTAATGCTTTCATGCTCAGGCTGATCTTCTTCTCAGCTTCGTTCAGGTCTACGACCTGAGCTGTGATCTCCTGTCCTACTGAAAGCACATCTGACGGTTTGTCAACATGAGCTCTTGAAATCTGTGAAACATGAAGTAATGCATCTACGCCTGGCTCTAGTTCAACAAATGCACCGAAATCTGTCATACTTGCAACTTTTCCTGTTACAACTTTGCCTACAGCAAAATCTTCTGCTGCATTTACCCATGGATTTGTCTCCGGGAACTTCAGGCTGAGCGCGATCTTTGTATCATGGATATCTTTGATCATCACTTCCACTTTATCTCCTACCTGGAATACTTTCTTTGGATTATCAACACGTCCCCAGCTCATCTCAGAGATGTGAAGAAGTCCGTCTGCTCCACCTAAATCGATGAATGCACCAAAATCTGTTACGTTCTTTACAGTTCCTTCCATTCTGTCTCCTACACTGATCTTTGCAAACAGTTCTTTCTGCTTTTCAGCACGCTCAGCAACAAGAAGCTGTCTTCTGTCACCGATCACACGGTTTCTTCTCGGGTTGAACTCGCTGATTACAAACTCAATTTCCTGTCCCTGATATTTGCTCAGGTCTTTCTCATATGTGTCGGATACCAGGCTTGCAGGAATGAAGACTCTTGCTTCGTCTACTTTTACACAAAGTCCGCCGTCAAGTACCTGAGTTACAGGAGCTTTTAATACTTCCTGATTTTCAAATGCTTCACGAAGTCTTTCATTTCCTTTTTCAGCAGCCAGTCTCTTGTATGTAAGAAGAACCTGACCCTCTCCGTCATTTACTTTCAGGACTTTTGCGCTCATCTGATCACCAACAGATACAACTGTTGTAAGATCAACATTTGCCTCGTTAGTATATTCGTTTCTTGTAATGATACCATCTGCCTTGTAGCCTATATTCAGGATGATCTCATCCGGTTTCACGTCGATAACAGTACCGTCTACAACCTCTCCATTTCTAATTGTCTTAAAAGACTCTTCTAACATTTGTTCAAAAGTTAATTCTGACATTATTTTGAACCTCCTCAATTATTTTATTGGGCGTGGATGCCCCTGCTGTAATACCTACTGATTCCACGGACCTTAATTGATTAATATCCAAATCGTCAAGTGTCTGTATATAGTACGTATTCAAACATTCCTCTTTGCAGATTTCAAATAGCTTCTGAGTATTCGAACTACGTTTATCACCTATCACAACCATAGCATCTACTCTCGCTGCAATTTGACGGGCTTCGGTCTGCCTTTCTTTCGTCGCATTGCAAATCGTATTTAAAACAACTATATCATACCTCTTTTTTCGAAATAATTTCAACTAATTCTTTGAATTTATTGTAGTTAAATGTCGTCTGGGCCACGATACATACTTTCTGATCTTTATCCGGCAATTCAAATCGTTCTGCATCTTCCGGTGTCTGCACCACCGTCACCTGTTCTCCTGCCCAGCCGCGGATTCCCTGCACCTCCGGATGCTCACCGTTTCCGACAATCACAATGTATGACCCCTCAGCGCTTTTTTTTCTGCAACGATCTTATGAATCTTCTTCACAAAAGGACACGTTGCATCCACACAGGTGATTCCACGTTCTTCCAGGATATCGTAGATATATTTCGCCACACCATGGGAGCGTATCACTACCACATCCGCATCTGCCGTTTTCAATTCTTCTTCATCATTCAGACTTCTACACCGTGGCTTCTCAGATCCTTGATCACTTCTTCATTATGGATGATCGGTCCGTAAGTAAATATCTTCTCTCCCCGGTATTGTTCTATCTGTTGGTATACGGTATCTACCGCACGCTTCACTCCGAAGCAGAATCCTGCTGTCTTTGCAAGTTCGACATTCATATCATGCAATTCCTTTCTCTGCCAACTTTATCTATCTGCACAGATCTACGATCGTTTTCACCACTTCGGCGATCGTCATGTCCGAGCTGTCTACAAGAACCGCATCCTCCGCCTGCTTCAGCGGTGCGATCTCACGCGTCATATCTCTGCGGTCACGCTCTTCAATGTCATGTGCGATCTCTTCCAGATTACAGTCTTCTCCTTTTTCCTGCAGTTCCTGGTAACGTCTCTTAGCTCGCGTCTCAACGCTTGCCGTCAGATATACTTTCACATCCGCATGTGGAAGAACACAGGTTCCGATGTCTCTTCCGTCCATGATTACATTCTGTGTCTTTGCAAGATTCTGCTGTAATTCCAGCAGTTTCTTACGCACTTCCGGAATTGCGGAGGTTACAGATGCCATATTTCCCACCTCTTCATTCCTCAGACGTGATGAAATATCTTTTCCGTTCAGGTATACATGCTGTACGGCATCTTCATATGCGATCGTCACTTCCGCATCCTTGCATGCTTCGATCACTTTCTCTGTCTCTTGCGGCTGGATCCCTTTATCCAAAAAATGAATCGCAAGACCTCTGTACATGGCTCCTGTATCTACGTAAATGTATCCTTTTTCCTTTGCTACAAGCTTCGCAATCGTGCTTTTTCCGGCACCTGCCGGTCCGTCTATCGCCACATTATATCCCATGGTATCTCTCCTCTGTTTTTATTTTCTATTTTATTCATCTGCGTTTTCTATTCCGGTTCCCGCCGCATACGCTGTAGACCAGGCGATCTGAAGGTTAAATCCACCCGTCACTGCATCCAGATCCAGAACCTCTCCGGCAAATGTAATCCTTTCACAAGTCTTGATTCCATCGTTCCCGGATCGACTTCTTTGATCTTGATTCCACCTTTTGTGATGATCGCTTCATTGTAATCTCTCAGACCTGTAAGCGTACACTCAAGATTCTTGATCAGTCTGACGAATCCCAGACGTTCTTCTTTTGTGATCACATTGACTTTCTTTTCCGGATCGATCCCGCTCAATTCGATCATAACCGGAATCAGTTTTGACGGGAACAGCTTGTGTACCGCATTCTTAAACTGACGGTTCTGATTCTCCTCAAATTCACGGAGCACCCTGTGATCCAGCTGCTCCTCTGAAAGCGCCGGTTTCAGATCGATCTTAAGCGTCAGTTCTTTTGCTTTCAGTTTCTTTCCGACATAACTGCTCGCACTTAAGATCAGCGGTCCGCTCACACCATAATGCGTAAATAACATTTCTCCGAAATCGTCGTACAGCTTTTTCTTTCCGTCACAGATCGTCACATTAACGTTCCGAAGAGAAAGTCCCTGCAGTTCGGGCACCCAGTCCTCTTTGCATTCCATCGGTACCAGCGCCGGCATACATTCCGTCACGGTATGACCGAGGCTTTCTGCAAAGCGGAAGCCATCACCGGTGGATCCGGTTGACTGATAAGACAATCCGCCCGTTGCCACGATACATGCATCTGCACAAACCTGCGTCTGGTCTCCCAGTATTACTTTTTCAAAATGTCCGTCTTTTTCCACTATTTTTTTTACTGCCGTGCGCAGATGCACTTCCACGCCCAGACGGTCCATCTCCCGTTCCAGACCACGGATGACATCCGAAGAACGATCCGACACTGGAAATACACGGTCTCCACGTTCAATCTTCACCGGCACATTGATCCGCTCAAAGAAATCGATCACCTGCTGATTCGTGTATCCGTAAAAACTGCTGTATAAGAACTTTGCATTTGTTCTGACTGCCTCAAATAATCCTTCCATATCGCAGGCATTGGTTATATTGCATCTTCCTTTTCCTGTAATATACATTTTTTTCCCAAGCTTTTCATTCTTCTCATATACTACAACCTGATGTCCGCATTCGGCTGCTGCGATAGAAGCGAACATTCCTGCCGCTCCTCCTCCAACGATAACTACTTTACTCATCTTCCATTATCCTTCTCTGGTTTTCCTTTTTCATTTCCGGAAAGTTCAACTCGATCCCCCACCATATTCAGTTCATCCTTACTGTATACTTGATACTCGTCCCAGATCTGTTCCAGTGTCTCAAGCGTTGTAATAACCTCTTTCTGCTTCTTCATACAGAGCGCTACGACCAGTGCATTGATCACACTCAAAGGTGCCACCAGTGAATCTACAATGGATGCCATATCGCTTCTTGCGATCAGGTTGCAGGAAGAATACAACGTCATCGGAGAATGTACACTGTCTGTCAGTGTGATCACCGTAGCTTTCCGATTGCTTGCAAATTCCAGTGCTTTCAAAGTACGCATGGAATATCTCGGAAAACTGATCCCTATCACCACATCATCTTCACTGACACGGATCAGTTGTTCAAAAATCTCGCTGGAACTGTTCGTATTGACAGCCGTTACATTCTCGCAGATCAGATTCAGATAAAATCCCAAAAAGCTTGCAAGCGGCGCACAGCTTCGAATACCGATCACATAGATCCGTTTTGCATTTAAAATTGTCTCTACCGCCATATCAAATGCCTCATGGTCAATTGCTTCCATGGTCAGTTTAATCTTCTCAATATCCGAATGCAGAACCGAAGCAAGGATCTCCCCTGGCTGATCCGCCCATACGTCACTTCCATACGCTGGATGGAATTCAGCTTCATCCGCACCAGTTCTCCCAGAGCCTTCTGGAACTCCGGATATCCGTCATATCCAAGGGCAGTTGCAAATCTCACAACTGTCGATTCACTGACACCAACCTCTTCCCCCATCTTCGCAGCCGTCAAAAAAGCCGCTTTATCATAATCCTCACGGATAAAATCCGCCAGTTTTTTCTGTCCTTTGCTGAATTTCTGATATCTTTCATCGATCATCTTCAGCAGTTCATTTTTACGCTCATGCGATGTACCTCTTTTTCAAACAATGGTTTTATTATATAGCTTTGTGGGGGAATAGTCAATCGAATGTCGGGTGTGTGGGGACGGGAGATGTGGAGGTTTGGGTGGATGGGCGCTTATGGACGGGAAGAAGATGTAACAAAAAAGCTTGGGTAAAATCAGGCACCGAATACATTCGGCGAGAAATCTGATGATTTCTCACCTCAGGTATTCTTTCGCTCTGTGCCTGTAGCACAGAGCAAATCCTGATTTTACCCAAACTTTCTTTTAACATCTTCTACTCCCGCCAACGGATGCCCATCCACCCAAACCTCCACATCTCCCTCAGCCATACACTCCGACAACCGGAAGCGGCTTTACTGTTACCGCCAAGCTATTGGGCCTCCGCCGGAAAGGATCTTTTATCTCGCTTTTTCACCACTGCCCGAGAGGCCACACTCTCCCGCTATCCTCCGTATATTTTCGCGAACAGTCAAGTGTAGAAGTTCCTGGTTCAATGCATTCGCAGGGTGCTTTGCAAGGAGTTGGTGAAAAAAAGACGATAAAATAAGATTTGGGATGTGCTACAAGCACATCCCAAAAAATACCTGAGGCGGAAAATCATCAGGATTTTCCGTCCGAATGTATTCGGTTCTTATCTTATCGTCTTTTTTTCGCTTACGCCTTGCAAGCACCCGAAGTCGCATGGAACCAGGCACTTCTACACTTGGCGTCCGCAAAACTATACAGGATAACTACCGTTTTCCGTATCCGCTACTGTCGCATCCACCTTTGTCTGCTGTGCTTCTCTGTATTTGAAGAAGTCTGTCGCCACCTGCGGGAACAGCGCGTAGGTCAGCACGTCCTCATCCTGCTGGATCCACTGCTCGCACTCTTTGCGCAAGGTGTCTAATTCATCCGGAATCAGGTCTGCCGGACGGCATGTGATGATCTCAGGATCATCGCCAAGTACTTTCTTGATCACGTCCGGATTCATAGGTTTTACTGTCTGACAGTATTTTCAGCTTAAGAGGTCTTTTGTCTCTTTTGTTGCTACTTTGTAACGTTCTCCCATCAATACATTGAATACAGCCTGTGTACCAACGATCTGTGAGGAAGGTGTTACAAGCGGTGGTTCTCCAAGGTCTTTTCTTACTCTCGGAACTTCTTCCAGAACATCGTAGAACTTATCTTCTGCATTCTGCTCTTTCAGCTGAGATGTCAGGTTAGACAGCATACCACCCGGTACCTGATACAGCAGAGTCTTGATGTTAACACCCAGGTTCTTCGGATTCAGCAGACCGCTGTCCAGAGCCTCGTCACGGATCGGACGGAAGTAGTCTGCGATCTCTGCCAGAAGCTTCTGGTCAAATCCGGTATCGTAGGGTGTTCCCTTGAATGCCTCAACCATAACCTCTGTCGCCGGCTGAGATGTTCCCAACGCAAATGGTGACATTGCCGTATCAATAACATCCACACCTGCCTCTACTGCTTTCAGGTATGTCATAGAAGCTACACCAGATGTATAGTGTGTATGAAGCTGGATCGGAAGATCTACAGCTTCTTTCATTGCTCCGATCAGCTCTGTTGCCTTATACGGAAGCAGCAGACCAGCCATATCCTTGACACAGATAGAGTTTGCACCCATCTCTTCAATCTTCTTGGCAATGTCTACCCAGTAATCCAGTGTATAAGCATCACCTAAAGTGTAAGATAATGCGATCTGAGCTTCTACTTTTTCTTTGTTAGCAGCCTTAACTGCTGTCTTCAGGTTACGAAGGTCATTCATACAGTCAAAAATACGGATGATATCGATACCGTTTGCTGCGGATTTCTGTACAAAGTACTCTACTACGTCATCTGCATATGGACGGTATCCAAGGATATTCTGTCCACGGAATAGCATCTGTAACTTTGTGTTTTTAAAACCGTCTCTAAGTTTACGAAGTCTTTCCCATGGATCCTCTTTCAGGAAACGGAGGGATGCATCAAAAGTTGCACCACCCCAGCACTCTACTGCATGATAACCAACCTGATCCATCTTATCTACGATCGGAAGCATCTGCTCAGTAGTCATTCTTGTAGCAATCAGAGACTGATGTGCATCACGCAGGATCGTTTCTGTAATCTCTACAGGTTTTTTTACTATATCTGCCATTTTCTTTCCTCCTAATTATATATCGCTTAAATTCCTACGCCAAAGATTGCCATGAATGTTCCGGCAGCAACCGCTGTACCGATAACACCAGCAACGTTCGGTCCCATCGCATGCATCAGAAGGAAGTTTGTCGGGTCTGCTTCAGCTCCGACCTTCTGTGATACTCTGGCTGCCATTGGAACTGCAGATACACCGGCAGAACCAATCAGCGGATTAACCTTACCATGTGTTGCAACACACATCAGTTTACCGAACAGTACACCTGCCGCAGTACCGAATGCAAATGCTATCAGACCAAGAAATACGATCTTGAGCGTATCCATATTAAGGAATGCTTCCGCACTTGTTGTAGCACCTACAGACGTTCCAAGAAGGATAACTACGATATACATCAGAGCATTGGATGCTGTATCCGGGAGCTGATGTACTACGCCGGACTCACGGAACAGGTTACCGAGCATCAGCATACCAACTAGTGGAGCTGTTGTAGGAAGGATCACGCACACAACGATCGTAACGATGATTGGGAATAAGATCTTCTCAAGCTTGGAAACAGGTCTTAACTGTTCCATCTTGATCTGACGCTCCTTTTCTGTAGTAAGGAGCTTCATGATCGGGGGCTGAATAATTGGTACAAGGGACATATAGGAATATGCTGCTACTGCGATCGGTCCAAGCAAAGCTGTCTGCTGTAACTTACCAGCAAGGAAGATCGAGGTAGGTCCGTCAGCTCCACCAATGATCGAGATCGCTGCTGCAGCTTTATCAGAGAATCCCATAGCCATCGCTCCAAGGTATGCTGCGAAGATACCGAACTGGGCAGAAGCACCAAGAAGGAAGCTCTTAGGGTTAGCGATCAGCGGTCCGAAGTCTGTCATCGCTCCTACACCCATGAAAATCAGGGAAGGCAGGATTGACCACTCATCCAGTTTATAGAAGTAGTAAAGCAGTCCGCCTGTTCCATTTGCCGCATCTTCTGCATGAAGCATGATATCCGGGTAAATGTTTACAAGCAGCATACCGAATGCGATCGGAACAAGAAGCAGAGGCTCGAATCCATGCTTGATTGCAAGATAAAGGAAAAAACATGCAACCGCGATCATGACTACATTGCCCCATGTAAGACTGAAAAACGCCGTCTGATGCACGAGGTTTCCTAATGTTGTCGTTATATATTCCATTTTTTAACCTCCAGTCGTGTTAGATAAACACCATATAAATGATGTTAGTTCAATGTAGCAAGAACAGCGCCTGAATCAATTGCATCGCCCACTGCTGCGTCAATGCTTGCAACTGTTCCGTCTTCCGGTGCCACAACTGGAATTTCCATCTTCATTGCTTCGATAATTACAACAGCATCGCCCTTCTTCACGCTCTGTCCAACATTTGCCTCAATCTTAAATACTTTTCCTGCTGCTCCGGCTTTTACTTCGATGGATCCAGCTCCTCCTGCAGGTGCTGCCTTTGGTGCTGGTGCTGCCGCAGGCGCTGCCTTCGGTGCTGCTGCAGGTCTTGCTACTGGTGCTGCACCTGCTCCGTTTTCTTCTACTGTTACATCATATACATTGCCATTCACTGTAATTGTATAATTTTTCATTGAATTCATCCTCCTAATTAATTATGCGTGCCACTTATTTGATGGACGACGCTTGATGCTTCTTACTACGAAGCCGTCTGTGCTTCCACCGGCTTCTGCTTCATAAGCAGCGATCGCTGCGGAAATAACTGCTGCCAGTTCATCATCATTCGATGCTTCTTCTACTACAGGTGCTGCAACTGCTGCCGGAGCCGGAGCTGCTTCCTGTGTGCTTTCTGCTTTTCCTTTGTTCTTGAATTTTTCTTCAAGTGCAGGAATGTATTTGAACAGGGAGATCAGAATTGAGATAAAGATCAGGATTACGAATACGGTACCCATTCCAAGGATTGTATTCAGTCCTGCTTTTTCCATGATCTCACCGATGCTGTAATGTGCATCGATCGTTGTACTGTCCAGATAAAGGTCCTCATCAAAAACAAATGTAATGTCTGCATCACGGTCTTTGAATTTTGCACTGGCCGTTACTTTCAGTTCATCAGAGGATGGTTCGAATTTGTAATCACCGTGGCTTACATATTCCCCACACTCTTTTGTTCCCTGCTGCCATGCATCCAGAGCTGCAAGGAAACTATCTTTTGTAAATGGAACACCCGCCTGGTTCAGCTGGGATTCGATCTGAAAATCTGTCATCTTGTTCCACTGTTCGATAGTATCTGCATCTGCACTGTTGCAATACTCGATCAGAAAATCTGTTGCCTGTGTGATCGTTGATTTATCATACTGAAGATTTTCTTTCTTACTTCCGCAAGCGGTAAAGCAGAGCATTGCGACAAGCACACAAAGTAATACGCTTATTTTTTTTTCTTCACTTTGCCTCACCTCTCTAAACCGTACCGTGTTTCTTTGCCGGACGATCCTCTCTTTTTTGTGAATAACATCTCAAATGCGCCGATCACATATTTTCTTGTATCTGCTGCTTCGATGATCGTATCCACATATCCTCTTTTCGCTGCTGATAATGGGCTTGACTGCAGATTCTTATATTCTGCTGCTTTCTCTCTGATGGTTGCTGCATCAGCATCCGCATACATGATCTTGGCTGCCAGGTTTGCATCCATCATTCCGATCTCTGCGTTTGGCCATGCATAAACCATATCTGCTCCGATGGCTTTGCTGTTCATTGTCACATAAGCGCTTCCGAATGCTTTACCGATCACAACATTTACTTTCGGTACTGTTGCATCTGCAAATGCATAAGTAAGTTTTGCTGCTGATTTTGCGATACGTTTCTCATCGTATTTGCTTGCTGTAAATCCGCTTACATTTGTAAGAGTCAGTACAGGGATGTTGAATGCATCACAGAACTGTACGAATTCTGCAGCCTTTTCAGCTCCGTCAGCAGAAAGTGAGCCGTCAAATTCAGCCTCCACTTCAGCTTCTTCATTATATACTTTCGAACGGTTAGCAACTGCACCAACAGTCATACCATTCAGTTTGATGAATCCCGTCACCATATCTTTTGCATATGCTTTCTTCACTTCGCAGAAGATGTTGTCATCAGAAATCATTGTAAGAGCGATCGCTGTGTCTTCTTTTGCATTCGCAAGATCTGCACATACGCGGTTCAGATCATCGTTACATTCTTCATAAGAAGAATCCTCTTCATTGTTGCCCGGTAACATACATACAAGAGAACGGATGTCTGCAAGGATATCTTCTTCTGATCCTGTTCCGTCCACAAGGCCTGTTGTCTCGCTCTGGAATGCTGCAGAAGATGTATCACATTTGGAAATGTCATTTCCAGGAATTGCATTCGGAGTATTGGTAAATAATTTACCGTTCTTTGCTTCCATAAATGTAAAATCTGTCAGAGCAGGTACGATAGAAAGTCCACCGCCGCATGTTCCGAAGATTGCTGTGATCTGAGGGATCACTCCGGAAGCCATTGACTGTTTCTGATAAAGCTTTCCAAATGCTTCTAATGCATCTGTTGCTTCCTGAAGTCTGAATCCGGCACAGTCAACCAGTCCGATGACCGGTGCTCCCATCTTCATTGCCATATCATAGATATTAGAAATCTTCTTTGCATGCATCTCGCCGATCGCGCCATTTAAAACAGTGGCGTCCTGGCTATATACGTATACCAGATTTCCATCGATCACACCATATCCGGTGATAACACCGTCTGCCGGAGTTTCTTTTTTCCTGCATGTTAAAATCAGTCGTTCTTGCTGTTACTGCTCCACCGATCTCAACAAAACTGCCTGCATCAAGTAAACTGTTGATTCTCTTACCTGCTGCATTACCTGCTGCCATGTTGCCCATAGTCTAGCCCTCCATTTTCATTATTTCAAATTGGGTTTTTGCTTTTTCTGTATTGAAAAGTAAAACCAAATTTTTTCCAATTATATTATACTGTTTTTGCTACTTTAACGCAATACTTTGTGTTGTTTTTGTTAAATACTTGACGACCCGCATAAATCCTGCATAAATATAAAAAGCTATGTGTCCCCGTACTTTGTTCCGTACGCACATAGCCTTTTCATCTGCAGTGTTCCATTCTAAAACTTCTTCACTTTTTTTCTCTTCATATTCCTGCATCTTTCCAAAAGAAATTCTGCCAGTTCGTCCGTATTGTTTCCTTCCAGTGCAGTCTTTGGAAATCCGATCATCGCTCTCGCCGATCCGACCGTCTCGGGATCTGCCTTCACAACTACACCGAATGCCTCTTTCGTCTCCAGGATCTTGGTGACATCTTTGTACGAAATGATCTTGTCTTTTTCGCAGTTACACTGTCAAAGTGATCATCAAAAAAGTGGATTTCGGAACTCACCGGTCCACCGTTCAATCTGCATCGTCTGTCAAACTGATCTTCTGCATCCCCGACCGCCGTTGTCGATAACACCTTTCTCCAGATTGTTCTGTTCAGTATCACTGCCGCAACAAATGCCAATGCACAGACTACAATATACTTAATGACAAAAAAAGTCATTCCTCCCGGCGTACCGCCTCCCGGGTTTCCATATTCCCACATAAAATAGAACACAAGCGGTCCCATCACTGTCATCACGAACTTAATCGTAATATCACTGCTGTCCACTCGGAAAAGTTCGCAGATCTGCTTCAACGTATTCTGTGACTCTTTATATGCCACACGGTAATAATTCGCCATATCATTTTCCCCTTTACAAAATCTGTGTCTTATTATATCCTTATATAGTTGATTATTCAAGAAAATACTTTATAATTATTTGTAAATTATCTATAAACTCTTCTATGTGTTCTCTCTATAGGGTTTCTCTATAACCGCTTCTGTTTATTTTTGATTCCTATTATCATTTAGTGATTTTTTTGCTTACATTTTCCGTCTATATATGGTCGTTTTATTACATATCAACATATATATTCTAACAAAATATAAAAAACCTTAACTTTTTCTTAAACAATTAGTTGTACTTTAGTCTGGTTTGTGATAAGATTAGCTACGTTGAGAGTTTTAAGCATGAGAGGTTTTTCCTCGTATTGTTAAAACCAAAGAAAAATTTCATATTGGAGGGTGAATCTCATGGAGAACACTAAGAAAAAATTACCATTTGGTTTCTATGTGTGCTGTCTGACTTTCTCTTTTGAAAGACTTGCATACTACGCTGCTAAATGGGGGCTTGCGATTTTCATCGCAGCCAAAGCAGTAAACGGTGGTCTTGGACTTGACAAATCCGTTGGTGCTGCAATGAGTTCTAACCTGGTAGCATTTACTTATATCACACCTATCATCGGTGGATATATCGCTGACCGTTGGATTAGTCCTCGTATTCTTGTTCCTGTTGGTGAGATCCTTATGGGTCTTGGTTATCTGTGTGCATGGAGAGCAACAGAGGCTAACGGCATCGCAATGTTATGGGCAATGATCATTCTCGTTTCTATCGGAACTGGTTTCTTCAAAGGAAACGTATCTGGTATCAACGGACGTCTCTTCCCATTAGCTGATCAGGACGAACTCGACACTGTATTCAACTTACAGTACATGTTCGTTAACATCGGTTCTTTCTGCGGAACTACTTTCCTTTCACTTGTTGGAAAGAGCGCTGGATACCGTACTATGTTCCTGGTTTGTGGAATCTTCCTGTTCATCGACTGCGTATGGTGGTTCGTTGGAATGAAGTCCTTCGGCGAAGCCGGAAAGAAACCATTCCTTGTTGACAACCGTACAGAAAATGTTGACAAAGCCGACAAAGAGAAAGACAATGCACCTCTTACCAAACTTGAGAAAAACCGTGTGATTGCTATCTGCATCGTAACACTCTTCTCTGGTATTTTCTGGCTGATCTGGTACATGGCTTACATGCCTGTTTACTATGAATTCGGTCCAGTATCAGAAGCAGGACTTGATGGGCTAACTGGAACATTGGTTCCTTCGAGATGCCTACTGCATGGTTCGACTCAATGAACGGACTTCTTTGTATCATCCTTTGTCCTGTATTCGCAGGAATCTGGGCTAAGATGAGACAGCGTCCACAGGGTGACTGGGGAATGTTCACAAAGACAGCTATCGGTATTATCGTACTTGGTCTTTGTACAGCTTCCATGGTACTTGCAGCAGTTCTTTGCGGACAGAGTGCAGATAAACCAGTTGGTATCTGGGTAATCATCCTGGCTTCTGTATGTATGTCAGTCGGAGAAGTTATCTTCTCACCACTTGGAAACTCATTCATCAGCAAATATGCTCCAAAGAAACTTCTTGGAACTATGCTTGGTGTATGGCCACTGGTCATCTTCTTCGCTGGTAAAGCTTATGGACCACTTTATAACTGGCTCGAAAACTTCGACTTCGTTAAAGCATATGGTGTTGTTACAATCATCATCGTTGCCTGCGGAGTTATCATGTTAGCATTTACTAAGAAGTTCGACAAGATGGTTGAAGGTAAATAATTCGTGAATTAAATACCGTACATAAAAATAAGACTTGCATAAGCAAGTCTTATTTTTATGGGGACGGGTTTTCCGGCTTTTTTGTTGTCCCCTCCGGCTCAATCTATCATATTCTTTTATTTTTACGATACTTTTTATTCCCTGTACTGTAACTTCTTTTAATCTGATTATTATTTTTCTTCGTCTTCTTCGTGCTTTCTTTCTTATTTGCCTTCACACTGAATGAATCTCCGGATCCACGTGGTGTAATATTCTTCTTTGTTCCGATTTCTTTCTGGTCTTCGAACGCAGGCTTCAGAAGTAATTCCGCACCAATTACAAAGCAGGCAACTTCTATTGCCAGCTGGATCATCTCCCCGTTCTTTCCGAGTCCTTCAAAGAAAGGATCCAGAACTCTTGCCCCAGAAAGGATCACCAGTGTCAGTCCGGCATAAGTAAACAACGAATAGAACATCATCGTCTTCCCCCTGCCTTCATTCTGCTGCATGAAGTAGTATCCTGCGATAAAAATCATACCGCCAAGGATCATCAATATGTACTTTAACATTTCTATCTCTTCCTCCCAATCATGTTTTCTGTAAAGTCTATTACATATTATACATGAAATCTATCCCGATTCCTATCTTTTCTATATATATTTTCAATTTTCTTATATTGTTAAATTTTACAACTTCTATACATCCTTATTTCTCTATTCAAAAGCACACCATACCTTATACCACAGAAAAGGGATGCACCACCGGCACATCCCCGTCACTTTTCATTACATATTCTATTTCTGATTTCTAAACTGCATCGGAGTCATATCATAAGCTTTCTTGAACAGTCTGTTAAAATGTTCCACATTCTGATATCCTACCGACATTGCAATATTCTCAACCGTCATATTGCTGCTCTTGAGCAGTGCTTTCGCTTTCTTCATGCGGATCTTCTTCACCAGATCCCCAAATGTCATTCCGGATTTTTCCTTAATGTATTTTGACAGATAAGGTTTGGACAGGAAGAAGTTTTCTGCCAGGTCATCTAATGTAATGTCAATATAATTCGCCTGTACATAATTCATGATCTCGATCATTCTTGCATCCGTACATGCATCCGCACTCCCGAGTTCCTCGATCTTATTTACCGCAACGATCAAGGCTTCAATGGAAGCTCTGATAATATCCGGATCGATTCCTACACCCCAGAATGTCTTTCCGTTGCAGATAATTCCCACATAAGCCACAGCCTTAGAAGAAGATCCCTTTGTAAGCGAATGCTCCTCATAGAAGGATAATTCATAGCTGATGTTAAAATACTGCTTGATTGCATTACTTACTGCATCCAGACGTCCGTTTCCATTCGAAGTGATCACTTTGCTCTCTCCTGCATGATTGATCGTCACTTCCGCAGTGATTCCATCTACCTGTTTAAAATGGCACTCGTCGATATGGAAGATGGATTTTGTATTAATATAATGATCTGAGAAGATCTGGTATACCCAATCCGGTGTCAGCTCCTTGTGTGCTTTATCCGATACATCTTTTACCATATATCCTACTTCTTCACGCATTGCCTTTGGAAGATTGATTCCGTGGCTGTGCATTAAGATGTAATTTACGCCGCCCTTACCGGACTGGCTGTTGATACGGATAACGTCTGAATCGTATTCTCTACCAACATCCTTCGGATCGATCGGCAGATATGGAACCGTCCATTTGTCACATTTCTTCTCTTCTCTCCAGGCCATTCCTTTAGCGATCGCATCCTGATGAGAGCCGGAAAAGGCTGTAAATACAAGGTCTCCGGCATATGGCTGACGCTCATACACATGCATTCTTGTAAGCCGTTCATAAGTCTCTCGAGTCTTTTTTCATATTTGAGAAATCAAGCCCCGGATCCACACCCTGAGAATACATATTCATACCAAGTGTAACAATATCTACATTTCCGGTACGCTCACCGTTTCCGAACAGAGTACCCTCGATTCTGTCTGCACCTGCAAGGATACCAAGCTCCGCTGTCGCCACACCGCATCCTCTGTCATTGTGCGGATGCAGAGAAAGAATTACATTCTCTCTGTGTTTCAGATGCTTATGTACATACTCTAACTGGCAAGCAAATGTATGCGGCATTGCGTTTTCTACAGTTGTAGGAATATTGATGATCGCTTTATTATCAGCTGTCGGCTGCCATACATCCAGCACCGCATTGCACACTTCTACCGCATAGTCCACTTCTGTTCCGTGGAAACTCTCCGGGCTGTATTCGAATGTAAAGTTACCGTCTGTCTCACTTGCAAGCTTCAGAAGTAATTTTGCCCCGTCGATCGCAAGCTGTTTTACCTGTTCTTTATCTTTTCTGAATACCTGCTCTCTCTGTGCAACAGAGGTAGAATTGTATAAATGAATCACTGCGTGAGGTGCTCCCTTTACGGCTTCAAATGTTCTCTTGATGATATGCTCTCTTGCCTGTGTAAGAACCTGGACCGTTACATCATTCGGAATCATGTCTTTTTCGATCAGGGTTCTCATAAACTGATATTCTGTCTCGGAAGCAGCCGGGAATCCAACCTCGATCTCCTTAAATCCAATATCTACCAACATCTGGAAAAACTCCAGCTTTTCATCCAGACTCATCGGCTCGATCAACGCCTGGTTACCATCTCTCAAGTCAACACTGCACCACTTCGGAGGCTGTTCTACCGCATCTTTTTTCGCCCAGTCATATGTAACCTCCGGCGGCATAAAATAACTTTTCTCATATTTCTGATAATTCTTCATAATTCAAGCTCCACTCCTTTTGCCTCATATTTCAAATCAAATCATCGCTGCTAAATCAGCAATAATATTCATCAACTTTGTTGTTCATTTTTAATACTTTTATATCCTAACATATCCCCACGCAAAAGGGAAGTGATAATTTTAATCACTTCCCTTGATGTTTTTTAACATATTTGATTTTTCAGATTATTTCCACTAATTCTGTTCCAACGAACGTTTCTTGGTGATCGTAACCTTTTCATCATAGCAGGCAAAGATCTCATCCACTCTGTCCTTCTTAAGCTTTGGTGTAAGCACACTCACTACCGGTACTACGATCAGTCCTGCTACCATTGCAACTGCTCCTGCATTGATCGGTGATGCAATAAAGTGGAAGAACAGATTCAGAACCGTAATCCCGACACCTGCCGCAAAGCTGGCCCATACAGCAGCTCTTGTCACGCCTTTCCAGTAGAGACCATACATGAATGGTGCCAGGAACGCTCCGGCAAGTGCTCCCCAGGAAATTCCCATCAGCTGTGCGATGAATGTAGGCGGATCCATTGCGATCACTACTGACAATACAATAAAGAACACAACCATCACCTGCATCGTACGCACCTGTTTCTTCTCGCTCATATCCTTCATTACATTATCTTTTAAGAAATCCAGTGTCAGCGTCGAGCTGGATGTCAGTACCAGCGAAGCCAGTGTTGACATAGAAGCCGATAATACCAATACTACTACAATACCGATCAGTATATCCGGAAGTGTTGACAACATATGCGGGATGATTCCGTCAAAGATCATATTGCCCGCCTCATCGTGCAGTTCCGGTGCATCAAACAGTCTTCCGAATCCTCCGAGGAAGTAGCATCCTCCGGAGATCACGATCGCAAATAATGTGGAGATCACCGTTCCCGTATTGATGGATTTCTCATCTTTGATTGCATAGAACTTTCCAACCATCTGCGGAAGTCCCCATGTTCCAAGAGAAGTCAGGATAACCACTCCAAGAAGATTCAACGGATCCGGCCCGAAGAATGAAGTAAATGCTCCCGGCTGTCCCATTGTCACCGGCACATCACTTGGGATCTCTGCCATGGTCTTAATTGCCTGAATAAATCCGCCCTGACCATTTAATACTGCCAGGATGACTGCAACAATGCCGCCCAGCATAATAATCCCCTGCACAAAATCATTGATCGCCGTAGCCATGTATCCACCGAGGATAACATAGATTCCTGTAAATACTGCCATTCCGATTACACAATATTTATAAGGAATGTTAAATGCCATTCAAACAATCTTGACAACCCATTGTATACAGAAGCTGTATACGGCACCAGGAATATGAATACGATCGCTGAAGCCGTAATCTTCAGCGCCTTACTTCCATATCTCTCACCAAAGAAATCCGGCATCGTCTTGGAATTCAGATGCTGTGTCATTACCTTGGTACGTCTTCCAAGTACCACCCATGCCAGCAGACTTCCGATCATCGCATTTCCGATTCCGATCCATGTCGACGCAAGGCCGTATTTCCATCCGAACTGACCTGCATATCCTACAAATACAACCGCAGAGAAGTATGACGTACCATACGCAAATGCCGTAAGCCACGGGCCTACCGATCTCCCCCTAATACATAACCGTCTACACTTGTCGCATGCTTTCTTGCATAGATGCCAACCGATACCATAATTGCAAAAAATATCACCAGCATCAATAATTTCATCGCCATAACCTTTCTCCTCTACTTTTCTCATTTCTTTTTACTTGTTTTTGCTAATCTACTTTAAAGTGTTGCGCTTTAAAGTGTTAAAGTTTACGGTGTTAGAATAACACAGATGATACGGTATGTCAATCTTATTTTGCAGAAATCTAAAAGAAATATATAAAAGGCAAAAAAACAGCTGCGATTCCTCTTTTTTTTTACAGAATGCGCAGCTGCTCTATAGCTTCTATTTCATCTTCTCCACTCTGTCCTGAATGGTCTTGTTAAAGTTCTCTACCTTTCTTTCATATGTAGAATTCATAAATTCAGACTTCAACATGAAATCTGCTGTTGCAAGATTGTTAGCTGTAGGGATATCGTAAAGAACGGCAATACGGGACAATGCTCTTACATCCGGATCGTGCGGCTGTGCCTCTAACGGATCCCACAGGAAGATCATGAAGTCGATCTGTCCTTCTACGATCTTCGCTCCGACCTGCTGATCTCCTCCAAGCGGGCCGCTGTTATATCCCTTTACCGGAAGCCCGGTCTTCTCTGCGATCAGACGTGCAGTTGTACCTGTACCACATAAGAACTGACCTTTTAAGATCTCCTTATTCTTGTCGCACCATTCGATCAGTTCTTTTTTTCTTACCATCATGGGCAACGAGTGCGATATGCTTTGCTTTTCCAATTTCAAATGTTACAAAATTATCATTTAACATCTGTTGAATTCTCCTTCCGTTTTAACTCTCTTCATTATCTTTATATATCAAACTTATATTTATAATAAAATGTATTTTATTATCTGTCAACTTTAAACCGAAAATTAAATTGTATTTTAGTTACAACAATTTGCCCATCACTTTCAGAACGTCTCAACGATTTCCTGCATCTGATCAAACTGTTCTTCCATCTCTTTTACAAGCCTGAACTGTGTTCTTGCCCGAACAAGATTGTGTTCCGGATAAGTTGTTTTGAAATATACATCGCCCTGGAGGAAGTCAGCAAGAAAACGCATGCCGCATTCCAGTGTCATAAGTCTCGCTCCCCACGGAAGACTGGCGTTCTCCGCCGGTGTCAGTACATCCTTCGCCATCTCCAGATACCCTTTCACGTAGATGCGGTAAAGCTCTATATCAAAGTGCACCTTGTTCAGATCCTTCTCATCTTCTTCCGCTGTCGATGCCCCGAACCGGATGGAATCACCAAAGTCATTTGCCGCAAGTCCCGGCATGATCGTGTCCAGATCGATGATGCACAGTCCCTCTCCTGTATTCTTATCAAACAAAATGTTATTCAGCTTGGTATCGTTGTGCGTCACACGGAGCGGAAGTATTCCTTCCTCAAGCTGCTTCATAAGGACACCGCAGTCATCCTCGCGTGCCAGTACAAACTCTATTTCTTCACGGCAAAGTCTTGCCCTGTTCTTCACATCTTTCCGCAGTGCGTCTTTGAAATCATGGAAACGCTTCACCGTATCGTGGAACTTCGGAATCGTCTCATAGAGACTCTCGGCCGGATAATCACCCAACTGCTTCAGAAAATGTCCGAAGCTTAATGCTGACTGATAGAACTGCTCCGGTCTCTCCACCATCTGATAGCACACAGAATCCGGTAAATAATGCAGGCAGCGCCATGGCTGTCCGTCCGCATCTTCAAAATAGTTTCTCCTGATTTTGTCTTAATATAAGACAAAGCCTCTCTGTCCAGATCTCCGCCTGCCTCACGGATCATACTGCGCAGATACTCCGTAACGCCGAATATATTCGCCATTACCTGATCCGGGTTCTTGAATACATTAATATTGATGCGCTGCAAAACATAGAGCGGCGTATCCTTTCCATCTGCGCCCGGCATATAGACTGCATAAGTCTCATTGATATGTCCTTCTCCAAATGGCTTTACATAACTGCACTGCTGCCCGAAACCAAATGCATACACTGCATCTTCCAGACTCCGGCTGTCCACACCTTCGATCTTTCTTCTTGTTGAGAAGATCACTTCTCCTGCCTCCACTTTACATCCGCTCTCGATCGTACAGTCTGACTTCACAACACTCCCCAGTCCGACATGCGCTCCGGCACATACCACTGAATTGTGATCTACGATCGCCCCGCTGTTCACCAGCACCGCACGCCCGATCCGGGTATTGGTATTTACCACCGCTCTCTGCATCACGAAACAGCCCGGCTCCAGCACCGCACTCGGACTTACAACTGCAGACGGATGCACGATTGCCGGTACCTCATACCCTTTTTCCAGCAATTTGTCCGTCCAGTACAGACGCATCTTGTTATTTCCAAATGCTGCTACTGCCACCGGATACTCCTTATGCCTGATCTCATAATCACAGCACATTCCGATGACCGCTTCATCCTTCACCGCATCATCCAAAAATACAACCTTTTCATACCCCAGTGCCTGCGCAGTCTCCGCTACCATCCGGCCGAATCCGCCTGCACCGAGAATCAGCAAACTTTTCATTACGTATTTCCCCAATTGTTTTTTTATTGATCAGTTATACTATATCATATCATAGAAGTGGACCCGGAGATAGTTATTTTTCACAAAAAGCTTCGGAGAATCACAGGTAGCAGGATTCTCCGAAGCTTCTTTGTATTTATATTTATATTGGAAAGGGGTTCCCTTTTAGGGACATATTTTAAAGATAGTTCAATCTTTCAAGGGTATTCAATACCATATGGCGTCCGGCATCCGTTCCGTCAATGATACGTCTCGCACGTACAGAATCACCAATGTTGAGGACTTCCACATCTTCACCTGTAAAAGCTTCCTGAATATCATTCCAAATCGGGGCATTCGCTCTCATTCCGAGACATACGAAACCATAGTCAAACGGAAGTTCTTCTTCTTTTCCATCGTATTTTACGAGGAAGGAATGTGCATTTACTTTCTGCAGGGCTGTATTCGTCATCTGTCTTACATGATGTTTTTCCATGCATTCTTTCATACTTGATGTAGAAGATGCATCCAGTCCGTTTCCGATAACCGGCATCATTTCGATGATGGTTGTCTCTGCACCGCGTGGGGCAAAGAATTCCACAACATCAAGACCAACAGCACCGCCGCCCACAACAACAACCTTCTTGCCTGTCATATCTTCCGGATAGTTCTTAACATCTGCGATCATATCTTTGATAGAATACACGCTGGCATCTTTCTTGCCAAGATTGTCATGCAGTCCTTCGATCGGTGGAAGGAGCGGTACCGAACCAGTCGCATTTACAACAAGATCCGGGTTGTATTTTTTAATCTCAGCGACCGTTGCATCTACTCCTGTTTTGATTGTCAGATTCGGAAGTTTTGATGCACGGTATTTCAGATAAGTCGGGAAATCCGCAAGTCTTTTCTTGGCTGGAATCTTCGAGATCTCTACCGACAGACCACCTGCTTCTTTCTCTTTCTCCAGTAACGTAACTTTACATCCAACCTCGGCAGCTGTACAGGCAGCTTCCAGTCCGGCAGTTCCGGCACCTACAACTACGACATTACATGGTTTATTTACTTTCTGTTTTTTATAAGCTTCTCCGCCTGTCAGATCCGGGTTGACCGTACAGCGAAGCGGTTTGTTACCGCCGATACGGTTTCCGGCACATCCGATATTACAGGAAATACATTTACGGATATCACAAACATCCCCAAATTCTACTTTATTTACCCAGTCAGGATCAGCGATCAGTCCACGTCCCATACCGATCAGATCAGCATCACCTCTGGCAAGGATGTCATCGGCGATCTTAGGATCACGGATATTTCCGATCGCGATCGTCGGCTTTCCGAATCTATCACGAACCGCCTTTGCCATGTATGAACGCCATCCGTCTTTCATGTAGTTGGCATCGATCTGATACTGGATAGAAGCATTTAATCCGGCTGAAGTATCGTAGATATCTACTTCATCGTTCAGGTATTCCAGATATTCCAGGCAATCTTCTACCGTATTACCACCTTCGACAAGCTCGTCTACACTAAGACGCAGAGAGATCGGAACTCTAGGTCCGACAGCCTTACGGACTTCATCGATGACCATACGGCAGAAACGGGTACGGTTCTCAACAGATCCGCCGAACTCATCTGTACGGTCATTTGTAGTAGGCGATAAGAACTGACTGATCAGATAGGAGTGTCCTGCATGGATCTCTACAACATCAAATCCGGCATTGACCGCTCTCTTTGCAGCGGTTCCATAATCTTTTGCAATGCTTGTGATCTCCTCTTTCGAAAGTCCGCGCGGAATCTCTCCACCGGCTTTTGACGGAAAACGTGACGCAGATACCGGCTGCATACCGATTCTGGAACTCATCGCAGACGCACCTGCATGATTGATCTGAATCCCCATCAGCGCACCCTGTCTGTGACAGGCTTCCGTTAATGTAAAAAGGCGTGGAATGTAACAGTCTTTGTCAAGACGCAGCTGTGTCGTTCCGTTTGATCCTTCCGGATATTTTACACAGACATTTTCAACCATGATAAGCCCTGTGCCGCCACGTGCACGCAGCTCATAATATTTGATATGTTCGTCGCTCAGTTCCCCATCATGTCCGGCGAAATCACTTCCCATAGGCATCATTACAACACGATTTTTGAGTGTCATACCTCTGATCGTAAGAGGGCTGAATACGTGTGGAAAATTGTTTTTCATAGTTTACTAACCTCCATAAAAATATGATTATATTTGTTTGCATTTCTTTATAATTTGATTATATGATTTTGTTAAATAAAAGACAAATTAGTATTTTTATGAAAGTTGATAGATTTTGTCTATGAATTTTAATCAAAAAAAATGTCCGTTGCGCCAGCAGATTATTCACTACTGGTACAGCGGCCATTTTTCTTAACTTTTTATTCTTTCTGATTTTTTCAGGTATTAATTTCCCGGCGATCAGACACAGGATGATCGTGATCACCATATCCGGCAATGTATTTCCTACCGGCATATCTACATTCATAAGAATTCTGTACACAACGAATCCAATCACCCAGATGATCAAATTCGGAATATGTACGGCCAGGCTGCTCTTGTCCCGTTTCAGCAGGAAAAAGTCCGCAATCTGGATTGCGATCATCGGCGCGAAAACAGAACCGATCAGGTACAGGAAATCGGTAATGTCGTCCATCGGATAGACAATTGCTGCGGCCGTTCCAATCACTGTCACAACGATAGCAACATGCTTTCCGTTCCATCTGCTTACAACCGTCTCACTGGAGATTCCAGCAGAGTAAGCATCCAGGAAGGTTGTCGTAACGGTAGAAAATACAATGATCAGAAGTCCCAGGATGCCAAGACCTGCCTTTAACATGATCTGTGCAATGTCATACTCTCCGGTAATGATAGCAGCTCCCATTCCGATCACATACATCCAGCAGCTTACGATTCCATATGTAACCGCACTGACTGCAGTTGCTTTCACCGGCTCCTTCGCCTCTCTTGTGTAATCACTGATCAGTGGCAGCCACGATAATGGCATCGCAACCGCAAGCTCTACTGCCACTCCAAATGTCATACTGTCGTCAGACGGTGTTCCCACCCCGCTTCCTGTAAATATCACCTTACACAGAATCAGTGTCAGGATAAATAATGCTGCCATCGCAACGGTATTGATCTTGCCTAGATTCGTAATTCCGATCACAATCCACAGAATGATCAGTGCTCCGATCACCAGACACCAGATCCATCTGCCGGTATGCATCACACCGTCTGCTGCAAGTGCGCCGTCATAGATCATGATCGCCGTCCATCCAACAAGCTGCAACACATTCAGGACCGCAAAAGGATACTTCCCTTCTGTCCAAAGCTCATCTTTACAGTCTCCATTGCACTCTTTCTGACTTTACCGCCGATCACTCCTGCCAGGAAAAGCATCAGACAGCCAATGATATGTCCTACTATGATTGCCGCCAGTCCTTTTCCCATGCCAAGCGGGGCCAGATATGTTCCGGTCAGGATCTCTGCGATCGAAACCCCTGCGCCGAACCAGATCAGACCGTTTTCAAATAAGCCGGTACGCTTCTCTTCCATAATGTTTATTCCTCCTCGTCTTCCTTTGTAGTCTTATATAATAGTCTTTTTCAAAGCCTGTTCCAGCAACTGCATCTCATCATCGCTTAATTTCCACTCAAATACCTTGCAGTTCTCCTCAATTTTATCGCGGCTCTGCGCTCCTATAATACAAGAAGAAATAAAAGGTCTCTGCAAGGTCCAGTTCAATGCGATCTGCGACAATGGAACATTTCGTTCCTCACTGATCTGATCCATTGTTCTTAAAAGAAGCATTACTTTTGAAAACAACGGTTCTTTAAAATATGGGTAAAACCGGTTTCGGTTATCATCCACACCATATTCCTTGAGTTCTCTGTATTTTCCGGTTAAAATGCCTCCTCCGAGTGTTCCATAAGTCATAACTCCCATTTCCTGAGCACAGGCCCACCGGATCAACTGCTCCCATTTCCGATCTACCATAGAATACTGTGGCTGATATGCTTCTATAGCACAATATTTTTCTGCTTCTTCCATCTGTTCTTTTGTAAAATTCGATACTCCGATATGCAGAATCTTTCCTTGCTTTTTCAGTGTATTAAGCGCATCCATTGTCTCTTCCATCGGAACATTCGGATCCGGCCAGTGGACCAGATATACATCGATATAATCTGTCTTCAGATTACGGAGTGATTCTTCGCATTCCCGCATGATCTTATCTGCCGACCCGCAGCGTACATATTTTCCATTAATAAATTCATTTCCACACTTGGTAGCCAGGATCACTTCTTTCCTGACGCCAAGTTTGCGCACAACTTCTCCGATATACTGTTCTGCCCTGCCTCCGTTATAGGCAGGTGCCGTATCAATAAAATTGATTCCACAATCTACTGCTGCCTTGATCGCATCCATCCGGCTTTCGTCGGAATAAGAATCCCATCCGGCACCTCCGATTCCCCATGTACCAAGACATATCCTGGATACACGAAGTTGTGTCTTTCCAAATTCTGTATATTCCATTTTCTTCATCTCCGTTTCACTTTTCTTTTCCTGTATTCCATTATGTTATAGACAAATTATATTATTTTATGACTATGTGTTCAATCGATTTTATTTTTATATTTTACAATTTTAGCTTTTTGCGTCCCCAATGGATTCTAAGCGATTCTTATACAACTGCCACCTTTTTATAGTATCCTTATCTTGGAAATTTTGGGAATTTATTTCCAATTCCAACTTTTCTATCTCATCTTCGATATTTTTAATATAATAAGTATCTATTTTCTCAGGTGAATTTTTATAATTTAAACTTGTATAGCCATATTTATTTTTTGGCTCTTGTATCTGTCTTACCAATTTTTCTATCTTATCCATCCGATCATTGACTGCCGTAAATAATTTCTTCGTTTCTGAGTCTTCAATTCCGTTTTCTATATTTTTCAGCATTGCTGCTTTTTGTAATGTTGATACAATCGGTCCATAATCCTCTCGACCGTAATCGATTCTTTCTACAAATTGCCCGATTTTCTTTCTTAACTCAGCCGCTCCTTTTGGATCATTTATGTAAAACAGTGTATTCTCATCAATAACATCAAAAGGAAGTCTTGTTCCTTCCTCTGCAATTACCAATGCCGGTTTTCCAAAACTATATCTCATTCCAATTTCGAACATTACATTCGGATTTAATTGTGTCAGATTTGCTATTACCAGATCCGAATCATAGATATTTCTAATTACCCTGTCATTGATTGATCCCAATTCAAATTCTCTATGCGCTACACGAACTTCGTACTCCTCACCCAGCGCTGGGACAATTGCTTCATCAATGATTCCATCGATATGTCTTCTTATTTCTGATTTTTCGTCTCCGATTGGCGTTATGACAAAACATCTTTTTTTTCTTTGTATCTTTAATATTTTCATCCATCATTCTTTTTCCTCTTCTAAGCTGCTACTCCATTAATTCTAATAAGTTCTTCAAATCTTGTATTATCTATTTCTCCATCAGATATATGGCTACTTCACTGTAAATTCACTCCAACAATATGAAAGCCTCTCCGATTTCCTTTCTATCATAAAAAAGCATTCATGTACAATCTTACACACAATCCTTTTATCATCCGGGAATTTGGCAATTTTCTTGAATTCATCGTTTTTCAATAACCAGTCTGTAATCTCTATATTCTGCTACTGTCTTCTTTACTTTCGGATCATCCAACCAACTCATTCGAGCTTTTTTATATCCATATTCATACATGTGACTCGCTGATATCAGACACATCTTCGCTTCCAGACTATTATATCTTTTTACAGAATAATTTTCTCTCCATACATAATCCTCAAAAATCCTGCCGGCTAATTCATAATCCTTATCCGCCATTGCCACATTCATCTTATCTACCGTATTAAAATGCAAACTCAATGTATGTTTCAAATCTATATCCGCTCTTTTAACAAGTGCTTCATAATTCATAATAATAATTTATATTCCCGGAATCAGCACCATTGGAAGATACTGTCCTATCGTATATTTGAGATATGAAAATATTCCAAGTCTTTTGTACATCATAATTATCGCAATAAATGCAATGGTAAAGTTCATTTTGACAAAAAGCGATATACCTAAACTTCCAAATTCATAAATCAATGCTACGCCTAAGAAAATATCTATTATGATTATTAAAATATTTCTTTTGTATTTCATTTTATTTTTACCTTTTCTTATTGAATTGTCTATTATTGGTATTCATGCCACCCGTGACAGATAAAAAGCCACTATTCCCCGTCCCCAATGGCTACCCAATGGTTTCCTAACATCTCCTTAACACATGTCTGAATTGAATCTATGATTTTTATACAATTATCTTTTTTCATTCCTGCTTCAAGCCCTACTGCCAGAAGTTCCTTTTTTTCCCGGATTACGCCCGTTTCCATCAACAGTTGTCGTGTGCTCCCCATAATAAGTATTACTATAAGTAAGATCATATGCAGGGCTCAGACGCCAACTATCATTCATTTTTCATTATATAAGTATGTGAAATTTTTGAATGATCATCTCTATTGTGTGCAAATACATTAAAACACATACGACGAAACATATTTTTTTAAGGCAATGAAAATGGGCTAATTGCAAATCCACTTTCCAACCACTCATCATCATACTGAAATGCCGCTTTATGATCTGCTGTCATCGCCAGTGTTCCTACAAGTTTTTCATCATAATATACCTGCAATGCATTACCTTCCCTCATTTATGACCTCCTGAATATCTTTATATGGAACATGCGTAAAAATATTTCTAAGCTCATCTGCAATATCCAATGCCATTGCAATCTTCGTCAACGATATCAACGAAATCTGCCCTGATGCTTCAAATCTTTTAATCGAACCATAACTCACTCCACTCATCTGCGCTAATTTCTCCTGTGAAATAGATCGACGTTTTCTGATATTTCGAACTCGCCTGGCAAGCTTTTGATCTAGTTCTTCCGCTGTTTCCCATATAAGCTGCTCCATGTGTCCCCTCCTGTATTACTGCTAATATATTATCCAAAATCGTATCATTTTATACTTAATAGATAATATTTTATCCGTTTTTATTTTACCATTTTTCACTTGTAAACTCAAGAATTTTCGCTAAACGCAGCGCCGACGAGAGCCAAAGTCACTGTTCACAGGGGATATTTAATGTTAGAAAAAGTTTGGAAAACTCGCACTTGAATCCTAAGTAGATTATTATGAATTAGTAAACGGCAAATAGGTTTAGTAAAAAATTGCCCGTCGCTATACTGTTTTTGGACCAACTACGCAGTATAGCAGCGGGCAAAACTTAGCTCCTATTTGTTTTGCGATGTGCTTCCCGGATGTTTATGAAATTAGAATCCGGGACATATAAAAAGCCACTAATCCCCGTCCCCAATGGCTTGTTCTTTCATGGTGAAAGTCTGTATACACGTCTGCCGGTTTCTTCATAATGCTGATCCAGAAGATCACAGGTTGTCTGGAGATCGTTAATCCGGATGGCCTCCAACAGACATTGGTGTGTCCATACTGCAGCGCTTCCGTTATATGAGAGGTATTTTGATCCGGTGTGTTTGGATCCATTTGGGTGTGTTTGGTTCTAGGCGATTAGCATTTTGAACCGAGAGGAACATGGCACCATTCAGTGGACTCAGCAGCTCCCACATTTTGGTCAGTCGGTTAAGCTGGGCAGAACGAATGATCTGCAGGTGGAATGTCTCATCTGCACGAACAGCCTTCATAGTATTGCCTTCGAGAATAGCCTTTCGAAATTCTTCAATACTGGCTTCCATTATCATGAGACTATAGTCACTAAGAAGGCAGTTACTTTTTTGGATTGCCAGTTTTTCAAGGCTGCCGCGCAGAAAAAAGACTTCATAAGCGTCTTGTGGAGAAAGCAGTGCGACTGTACATCCTTTGTTAGGACAGTAATCGACTAAACCTTCGACAGCGAGCTGTCGGAGTGCTTCGCGCACAGGACCTCGGCTGAGTCCGAATTTCCGGGCAATTTCAGCCTCTACCAGTTTTTCTTGAGGCTGAAGGATTCCATTGATGATCTGCTCCCGCAGAGATTCAAGAACAATTTCTGATGTAGTAGTATTTGATGTTTTTCTTTGTTTCTGCATATTTACCTCATAAAATTTTCAGAATAATCCATTAAGATCTGCGCGACATACTGCATATCAGAAGGTGAGAAGCGCTGATCGCAGGGAAGGGATATAATGTGGTCATAAATGTATTGTACTGATGATTCCGGTAGTGGATGAACCAGCGGTCCCATTGGCCAGTAGATGGTCGAGAGAATCTGGTGATCTGTCAGGTATTGCTGTAATTCGCTGCGTTTTTCAGCATACAGGCAGAAATGGCTTGGAACAGCAGCCTCCGGAAGTTCGGAAAAGACTATCTGCACACCGCGAAGCGGTGCTGCAAGAGCGTCTAAAAGTGCAGCATAGTTTTCACGTCTTGTCCTGCAAATAGAATCGAAGTCAGCATGGCGCAGGATATATTCTGAATTATCATCACCAGCAAAGCAGTCAAACATCTGACGAAGTCGCAGTTCTCCCTCCCAGAAAATATCGCCGTCTCCTGTCTCGTAGTATTCTTTTCGCTGTTTAAGATGTGTTAGTTCTACCGGCAGAAGAGGTGTTTCAAAGGTTCCGTTTCGTTTAACGGCGAATCCACCACAATCAATCCCCATCCATTTTCGGAAGCTTCCGGCAAAATAATCACAGAGAGGATCGATACCGTCAGCCGAAAGCATGGAATGAGTTACATCTTCAAAAATAACAACTCCTTTTTCTTTGCAGGCTTTAACAAAGCTGTGATCATAATTGCAAAAGCCATAGTAGCCGCAAAGAGATAAAACACTGATTTCATCGATAACCGCTGTGTCAAAAATGCTGTGCAAATTCTGGTCCAGCTCATAAAATTTCAGCTGATATCCGGCTTTCTTAAAAGGAGCAAGGACCGTTCCACAGGTATACATAGGCACATACGCGACTTTACGCGTATCGTGACGTGCAATCTCCTGTAAACAATAATAGATACCGCATCGTCCGGACATGGTAAATGCCAGATCATCATTAGGTGAACTGATACTTGAAAAGTATCCGTTTTCGATAGGTACGCTTGGTTCATAGTAGAACATACCGCCAATTTCTCGCATGTTTCATTTCCTCCTCATATAAAATAGGTTACTTTATCGTCATGTTCCCAGTTGATTTTTGTCCGTTAGCAAAAAACTTATTATAATTATAGTGGATTGTTAGCAAAAACGAAAGTATTATTTTTCGAAAGAAAATATCTAAAAAAGTCACACAATAACATTATTAACAATTATTATTTTGCAATATTGGTAAAAAGCATAAAAAAGTGCGTTTTGTAGATGTAGAAACTTCTAGAATTACTGTCAAGAGAAAAATATGTTAAAAATCAACAAAATTACTGATATTTTTTCGTTGTTAACATCAAGCTTGAATTGTTGACAATCCTATTGGCCTAGACTATACTTGGCTTATCAAGAGCGGCTCAAAAATTCTGTGTTGTCAGAAAAAAGTTAATCCTAAAGGGGAATAGGAGTTATTGACAGTTAAATATAACTTATAAAATTGTAAATGAATGTAAAAGCTAAAAACTGCATTACAATTGAATATTGTTGTGTTCCTGTCCATAAACAAAAAGATGGTTTTTCAGCAGATAATAATTATTATGTGAAAGGAAAGAAACTATGAGACTTGAAAATTTGACTTGGCCGAAAGCACAGGAATATTTTGAAAAAAAATGATATGGTACTTGTATCTATCGGAAGTATTGAGTGTCACGGCCGTCACATGCCGCTTGGAACCGATACATTGATTCCAAATCATTTGTTGGAGAAAATCGAGAAGAAGAGTGATGTTTTGATTGCTCCGACCATTCCATATGGTTCCTGTCAGTGTTTAGCTCCGTATCCGGGCACAATTTAACGTTGATGGCATGGGATATTGGAAAGGCGGTCACGGCGGTGGCGAAACACTGCGATTCTTGGAATTGATCCGTCTTTAGTTGATAAGAGTGAGATAGGTGGGGAACAAGTTTAACAGACAACGGCTGGATCGGACCGGATCATCCGAGTACCGCTACAGAAGAGTGGGGAAAGGAAATGCTTGAGACTACAGCAAACTATATTGTTGATTTCATGGAAGAATTCAAGAAAATAAAACTTTCATAAAGAGGTGTCATAATGGATAAAAAAACAACGCTGGAAATGATTGCAGCAATTTCAAATGCAAATGGTACATCCGGTTTCGAAGATGAAGTGGTTGCAGCGATTCGTCCTTACGCAGAAGGACTCGGAGAAATTACAGAAGATCGCATGCGCAACCTATATATCCGCCGTAAAGAAAATAACGGCAAACGTCCGGTTGTTCAGCTTGACGCACATAGTGATGAGGTTGGTTTTATGGTGCAGGCTATCTGCCCGAACGGAACTCTCCGCATCATTCAGATCGGAGGTTGGGTTAACCACAATATTCCGGCTCATAAAGTCCTGGTTCGCAACCGATTCGGAGAATATATTCCGGGGCTTACTGCCAGCAAGCCTCCGCATTTCATGACAGAGCAGGAGCGCAAAGCACCTCTGGATATGAAAGATATCACGGTAGATGTTGGCGCTGTTTCTAAAGAAGAGGCGGTTGAAAAGTTCGGCATTCGTATCGGTGAACCCGTAGTGCCGGATGTGACATTTACATATTCAGAAACCACAGATCTGATGGTGGGCAAAGCTTTGACTGCCGTCTGGGATGTGCGGCAATTCTTAAGACCATGCATACCCTCGCGGGTCAGGAGCTGAATGTGGATATTGTTGGTGCTGTGCAGCACAAGAAGAAGTTGGTGTACGCGGTGCCACTGTAACAGCACAGGTAATTAAGCCGGATATCGCAATTGTTTTTGAGGGCTGCCCGGCGGATGATACCTGCGTTGAGTCGTATACAGACAGCTATCAAGCGAGGACCGATGCTGCGTCACATTGATGCCCGTATGATCACCAATCCACATTATCAAAGATATGCACTGGATCTGGCAGAAAAGCTTGGTATTCCGGTTCAGGATGCAGTTCGTAGTGCCGGTTCAACCAACGGTGCGGCTATACATCTGACTGAAAAAGCAGTTCCAAAAGATAATACATTAAAATCATCCCATTCTTCAGCTAATTCATAAACATTAACTATTGCAGCCTTTTCCTGTCTCATGCCCTTTCGAACTGCCCATTTCTTTGCCTGATTTTCGAAAGTTGTAATATAAAATCCTCGGCCAAAATCCAGATACTTTTTCGAATGTACTACATCCGGATTTTTTATAATTTCTGTTGATCCATGATATACAATCATACATTTACTCCTTTTTCTCTCACATAATCAGTAATATCTTCTACCAAATATTCTTTTTCCTTGTGTATGAAGAACATCATAGCATTTAATAATATAGTTATCCAAAATACCGGTTGAATTTAATATTTTATACACCTTGGCTGGAGACATCTTCCACTTATCCGCAAGACTATACAGCATGAATATTGAAAAGCTCAATTCTTTTTTCTTACACATAATCACTACCAACCTTTCCATCATATTTATATTTAGATTATAACAAGTATTTTATGTTCATACACTACATTTTTCAATTATTATTCAAAAAAGCAGGCAACAAAAAGTCACAAAACCTCTTCATCCACCCGCTTTTCACCTATACTCTCATCTCTACCACTTCCACAACATCTGGATGTTCAACCACCCACTCGCCACAAAATATCACTTGTTTTTCGGCCTCCGTCTACTAGGAGACAAAATATTCCACTGCGTTATGTTATTTGGAAAGAACTCTTTAAATTCCCCATAAAGCTGCGCAGCCAGTGTCTTATTGTGTGCTATGATCAGCGTTGGTTTATTCAATTGTTGGATGACATTCGCCATGGTAAATGTCTTACCAGATCCGGTGACGCCAAGCAATGTTTGACACTGATTGCCTTCTTTAAAACCTTCGACTAGTTCTTTGATTGCCTGTGGCTGGTCTCCTGTTGGTTTATATTCTGATACTAATTCAAAATGATCCATAATTGGTTCTCCTACTATTGTTGATATCTGGCCTAATTAGACCAAACCACTATATTTGAGCGGAGATATCCCTTGTCGTCATTCCCTTAGCATACATAGAAAGTACCTGATCTTCAATGTTTGAGATATCTGTCTGATTCTTTTTCACAATCTGCGGTTCAAAATCTCCCTTTCGATCTCGTGGTATATCCAAATCGATCGTTCCCATTGAAGAGGTGACTGTTTTAGGACTATAACCATTACGGCTATCGTCTGTCTCTTTGTTCTTGTAGTCATACTTGGAATATCCAAGGTGATCATCCATTTCAGCTTCTAACATACCTTGCAGCGTTTCGCCTAACAGGTCTTTCAGCATGTCCTGGACGTCCTAGGCATCCTTTGGTTGATAGTGTTCTAATAAGCTACTGATGAACGCTTTGCGTTCCGGATCCATTTTTCTTCTTCGTGCCATTAAAAAATCCTCCTGAATTGATATTTATTTTAAATCAAAACAGCGTTGTAATCTTTGATCGTGGCTATTATTCTGAAGATATGTTTCGTTACTGTGTCGAGCATCAGCACCTTTGTCTTATGCGCTTAAAACAGAATTATAACATTGCTAAGAAATGCTCTGGAGACATAATCACGGTTCTTCCCGGCAACGAAAAAGACAGGACTGAGGATACCAAGATAAGAGTCATCGAAGTTATTCTCAATGATGGAACGAAAGAGTATCTTGCCACCAATCTTTTTGATTCACATATTTCTCAACAGATGTTCCGCGAACTTTACTTCTATCGCTGGCCAGTCGAAACAAAATATAAGGAATTGAAAAGCCGCCTTGCTATTGAAGAATTTTCCGGTGCAACAACTACTTCAGTGCTTCAAGAATTTTATATCAACGTACTTCTTTCAAACCTGTCATCTCTTATTAAAACAAGTTGATGAAGAAATTCAGATTACCGCTAAAAGTACGAATAAATATCGATACCAAGCAAACCGAGCATTTATTATCGGACGTATCAAAACAATAGTTCCCAAAATCCTGTGTAATCTTTTCGATTTATCTGTAATTGATAGACTATATAAGGAATCTCTCCGATGCAGATCTCAGATTATGCCTGAAAGAACATTCCGGCGGAAGAAGAACAAAGCAATAGGCAGAACACATTTTAACAATAAAAAGTTGCATTCTAAAATCAATAGCTGTTAATAGGGCTTTTTCTGTGAAGCTCTATTAAAGTGTGTCTTCTTTTCAAATCTACCTTCCGCTTTTCTCGATTTCGCACCGTTATTCATTACCCTGAGCAGGCACTTGTCTTAAGTTGACATTAGGTTGACCACATTGGGGTCTGACTATGTAACAAAATACCACCAGGGACACAAAAAAGCCACTATTCCTGTCCCCAATGGGCAAATGTTATTACAATTAACACCATCTATCTCCCCACAAAATTATTTCCACCTCTCCACAACTTATCTCTTGCCATTTCCCCGCATATGTACTATACTTTATATGTTTTACAAATGCCACAAGCATTACAAAAAAACGTTATTCTAATTAACATTCGCACAATTTAAATGCATAAATAACAATTCAACCAAACAAAAGAAAGGACCATACCACATGAAAAAATTATCCACCTCTCTCCTTGCCAATCTGGTAGCAACGAAGAGAAAAGAATTGAAACTTACCCAGCAGGATCTGGCTGACGCCACTGGCATCAACCGTGCCCAGATCTCACGTCTGGAAAAGGAAGATTACCTCCCATCCATTCCACAGCTGGAACAGCTCGGTGAAACACTCGGATTCGAGCCGGACGAAGTATTCATTGACAACAGCAGCAACAAGCTTCCATCACCATCACCGCTGAATATCGCAGTAGCCGGAACCGGATATGTCGGACTTTCTATTGCTACTCTGCTTGCACAGCACAACCATGTCACTGCAGTGGACATCGTTCCTGAAAAAGTAGAGATGATCAATAATAAGAAATCACCGATTCAGGATGATTATATTGAAAAATATCTGGCTGAAAAGGAACTGGATCTGACTGCTACATTAGACGGCGAAACAGCTTATAAAAATGCAGATTATGTAGTTGTAGCTGCACCTACTAATTATGACAGCAAGAAGAACTTCTTTGATACATCAGCAGTTGAAGCTGTTATCGAGCTTGTATTAAAAGTGAATCCGGAAGCCATTATGGTCATCAAGTCTACGATACCGGTTGGCTATACAGAGTCTGTCCGCAAGAAATACAATACATCAAATATCATCTTCAGCCCGGAATTCTTAAGAGAATCCAAGGCATTGTACGACAACTTGTATCCAAGCCGTATCATCGTATCTACATAATAAAGTTACTTGCTTTCTACACGTCTATCGCGACCTGGAAAGTCTAATCGATATGCTTTAGAGGTCATGCGGCTGAGACATGCATCTGCATATGTGTTATCACCAAACAATTGGTACCAGTTCGCTACTGGCATCTGCGAGATGATAACTGTTGATTTTCGGCAATCTCTAGCTTCGATGATTTCAAAGAGATCACGGCACTTGTCAAGATTTAAGTCCATCAATCCAAAATCATCTATAACAAGAAGATCATAACCGGCCATCTTGTTTGAATACTCATAGTAATTATCTTCACTATGTGCATGGGCGGATTCTTGAAGCAGATAATTCGCACGGATATATTTAACAGTCCTCATTTGATGTAGTGCTGTGACGCAAAGTGCACATGCAACATGTGTTTTGCCAGCTCCTGCTCCACCTGTAATCAAAAGATTGTTCGGTTC
>VOFE01002460.1_pt1 | contig 35924 bp, 61 predicted proteins | sample 5384071 | NCBI WGS metagenome assembly VOFE01 (sample SAMN12384724, study PRJNA508395) | human gut metagenome | isolation source: healthy gut D | host: Homo sapiens
CGGTCGCCTCCGAAAAGGTAACGGAGGCGCTCAAAGGTTAGCTCAGCACGGACGGAAACCGTGCCTCTGAGTGTAAACGCAAAAGCTAGCCTAACTGCGAGGGTGACGGCCCGAGCAGTAACGAAAGTTGGAGTTAGTGATCCGGCGGTATGTGAATGGAAATGCCGTCGCTCAACGGATAAAAGCTACCCTGGGGATAACAGGCTGATCTCCCCCAAGAGTCCACATCGACGGGGAGGTTTGGCACCTCGATGTCGGCTCATCACATCCTGGGGCTGTATTCGGTCCCAAGGGTTCGGCTGTTCGCCGATTAAAGTGGTACGCGAGCTGGGTTCAGAACGTCGCGAGACAGTTCGGTCCCTATCTGTCGTGGGCGCAGGATATTTGAGGAGCTCTGTCCTTAGTACGAGAGGACCGGGATGGACGTACCTCTGGTGCACCAGTTGTCATGCCAATGGCACGGCTGGGCAGCTATGTACGGAACGGATAAACGCTGAAAGCATCTAAGCGTGAAGCCGACTCCAAGATTAGATATCCCATCGTATAACGAGTAAGACCCCTTGAAGACTACGAGGTTGATAGGCTGCGTGTGTAAGTGCCGTGAGGCATTCAGCTTGGCAGTACTAATAGGTCGAGGGCTTGACCACAAGATTTCTTTGGTCAGCTGTGTAGTATATACTTTAACCCGATTGGTCATTCCAATATGAATTTAACTAATCTTCTTTTCTTTATTCTTTCTTTTTAATCTTCTTTCCTTTATTCAGTTAGCACAAGCTTGTTTATATGTCAATATAAATAATGACATTTGTAAATAAAAACAATGACATAAAAATCAATAATATTGACATTTGGAAATAGTTGTGTTACTCTAAAAAGGCAGGTGATGGATATATGGAATTACAAAACAATTAAAAAAGTAATGATTGATAAGGATATTCAGGTAGGAAATTAGCGGATAAATATGTAATATCACAAAATTTCAGCCGTATATATTAAATGCCGGAGATCGTAATAAAATAGAAACCTTGATAAAGATAGCTGATTTATTGGATTGTAACGTGGAAATTACTCTGATTGATCATTGAAACCGGAAAAAATATAATTGCGAATAGGAACGGAACTAGTTCCGCCTGTGCAGGATTCTTTGCTCTTGTGAGGCATGAGCAGGTGGATAAAGGCCGCAAGATGGTAAAGGAATTTGTAACTGCAAAGGTTATGGTTTTGTTTATTAGAAACAGGAGGAATAAGCGTTCAGTGTTCAAAAAGAGACAAGCAGTAATTGTAACTCATTTTGGACGCCGGTGAGCTGCTGCGGGATATCATTTGAGATACAGACGAAGAATTGGTTTCAGGCTCGTGCTCAATTAATTGCATTTGGTTATGTAGATATTCCTGGTCGGGGTGGTATACCGGTTAAGAAGGTAAAGGTTACGTCAGTATGGCCCAGCAGGATAGAAACGGCTTTCAGGTCTGCGGTTTGTTCGATCATGCGCGTGGCAAAAGGTATGTCGGCAAACGTGGTTTGTAAAAAGTCAATGCCGGTTCTTTTCCGAATCCGCAAATACAACTTACGAAGCAAGGACTTTGTGATAGGGTTACCATGGGTATTAAAAATATAATCACAAAGGCGCGATTGTCTTTCGATAATCTCTATTAAAGTGGAGGTTAAGGGAGAATTCTGATTCCGGCTTTTGTTTTACTTGTTCTGATTTTTAACTCTTGATACCGCTTGCTGTAATCGTCCCATTTAAGATTCATTAATTCACCAGCACGTAAGCCGGATTTTAAAAGAAATAGAACGAGATCGCCCAGTGGGTCATCGGCGGCGGCGGCTTCTACACGCTGTTGTTGAAATACAGACAAGGCCGGAACCTCTTTTTCTGAGGCATAAGCTGGAACGGTCAAATCAGTTGCCAGATTAGAACAGCACCATTTGTTCTTGTTCCCTTTTTTATAGGCGTTTTTCAATATGATAATCATTTTCTAATGGTAGACTTTGAATATTCATATCAATATCATTTAATAGATTTTGAATATCTCTTCCTCATGTAGTTGATCTAAGAACATCGTTTGAAATTCCGGTTTAAAAGATCAGCATGATTTTGATACAGCAAAGATAACTGTCATATGTAGTGTTTTACAGCAAAAGGCTTTATATAGATGTTTAACCATTCTTTCATTGCATTTTCGACGGTTTTTTCATTGTAAATCCTCCTGGTGTATTTTTTCTTTATATGAAAACTTAATTATTATATAACGGTATTAATTTAGTTCAAGATAGTGTGATGGAATTTGTGACAAAGCCAAAGGCGGAACCAGTTCCGCATTAAACTTTTGGTGATATTAAAGCACCGAAAAAATAAAGTCGAAAGATTGTAACTCATGGTTTCGGCGGCTCCAGGCTGATCGGCGCAGACCTATAAGACTAAACGAGTTAAAGCAATCCTTATGATATATGTTCCAAACTTCTATTTTGTATAGTTGGATACCCCCATGAGCTTCAAAAGTCAAGTCCGAAAATAGGCGATTATATCAAATTAGCATTTTATGGGAAAGAAAAAATGCCTAACCACAATATTTTGTGGTTAGGCATTTTTTTGTTAATCTCCTGTTTTCTCTGGTATTCTCCGTTTTTAAGGTTTACCTTTAACCTCGCTCAATGCCGTGTTTTCATGAGAACGGCGCATTACATCTTCCGCCCTTGCTTTCATATTGGCTATCATTTTTTGTCTAAATCTAAGAAAGAATCTAATGAAACGCCGTATAAAGTGGAAAGTGCTTTCAATGCGAACAATGAAGGTTCCGTTCTCCCTAATTCATATTTGGCATAGGTGGAACGATCAATTTTAAGTAGTCGGCAACCTCTTGCTGTGTTAGATAATGGTCTGTACGCAATTTTTTCAGCTTGGTGTTTAAGGTGGGAAATCTAACCTAACAAAAATTCCATTTCGTCCTCCCCAAATTTATTGGATTGTAAGGCTTGCTTTATATCCTCAATTAAATCGGTATCCGTTTCATGTTCTTCATAATTTGTATCTAAAAAGAAATCTATTGGAACCCGATAAAGACGACTTAAAGCTTTTAATATACCAATGGAAGGGATAGTTCTACCGATTTCATAGTACGCATAAGTAGAACGATGAATTTCAAGAGCGTTAGCAACATCATCTTGTGTTAAATCATACTTATGACGAAGCAATTTTAATTTTTTCGTTAGGTCGGAAATATATACTATCTTTTCATTCCATCAACTCCTTATAAGTAATATATCTGAATTGAAACTAAATAAGGTTACATACTAGTTCTATTATATCACTGAATTGAAATATAATAGTAGTAAGATAGGTGATAAAAATGAATGTTACGGAAAAATTGTCGCAACTAATACATGAACGAGGTTGGTCAGAGTATAGATTAGCGAAAGAATCCAATTTGCCACACTCTACAATCTTAAATATATTCAGACGAAAAAAATTTGCCCTCTATCGTAACATTAGATGCTATATGCAAAGGGTTAGGGATTACACTTTCACAGTTCTTTTCAGATGATGAAACAATGGTAATGCTTACAGAAGATCAAAAGCAGATGCTACTTAAATTTGAATCATTAACAAAAGAGCAAAGAGAAGTCTTATTGGATTTAATAGATGTTATGTTTCGGCATTTTGAAAAACAGGAGGCGAAAAAATGACAGATAATGAGGTATTATTGAAATTCTTGAAAAAAGATGGAAAGTGTTGAAAAAACATAGAACACTTTCGTTAGATGTTTCGGTTTGAAAGAGGATACCGCCAGTTTAAAGGCAGATGTTTCCGGCCTGAAAGAAGATACCGCCAGTTTAAAGGCAGACGTTTCCGGCCTGAAAGAAGATACCGCCAGTTTAAAGGCAGACGTTTCCGGCCTGAAAGAAGATACTGCCAGTTTAAAGGCAGACGTTTCCGGCCTGAAAGAAGATACCGCCAGTTTAAAGGCAGACGTTTCCGAAATGAAAGAAGATATGTCAATAGTAAAGGAAGATTCTAACATCACACGCACAGCGGTAAACAAATTACTGGATTGGGCGGACGACGCTAGTATTCAAATTGTCCCCTTATTCAAAAAAGCAAAATAGGTAAGGCACCGGGGGAGTTTCCCCGGTGTTTTTTTATATTTAGAGCAAAGAGCGGAACCAGTTCCGCCCCACGGGAAATGGTCGAAGGTCGGAACTAGTTCCGACCTTCCTTTGTTATCCTTTATTTGCTTTAAACGTGCGACCCGGCGCTTTACGGTATTTTCGGAATCTTCCACGATAGCGGATTTCATGAGTTCGGTGTTGTATGAATCCTCGGCCTCTAAATGATAAACAAGGGAATTGAGAATTTCCACGATCACCTCAGTGCGGCGGTCTGCCATTGTGGAGGCCAGCCGGTTCTGGTGAATAGGTTCTTGTATTTTCCTTCCAGCAGATCAATTACTTTTTTGCCAAGATATCAATTTCCTGCCCCTGGTTTTCCTGATGCTCACAAATGAGTTTGTTTAATGCGGCATTGTCACCAAATTATGCTGTTTAGCAAAATCGTGCAAATGAGTGTAAGTTTTTTCAGTTAATCGGAAGGTACGAGCGTGAACAAAATTATTCCTCCTTTTTCTCTAAAGAATTTCTTAGCTTCTGTAATTCAGAGGCTACAGAAGCCAAAAGCCTCAGCGTTGATGGAAAGAATATTTTGGTACTTGTCGTCAAGCAGAGTTAGTTCATTGAGGACGGCAAGGTTTCAGATACATTCTTAAAAATGCTTCCCGTGACATATGGCGGAACCAGTTCGGCCCCCTGATCGAGTTTCGCAATTACCAGCTTGTCTACATTGCGGATTTTCAAATCCGGCATATACTATCACTCCTAACTGAAATCCCGCACGCAGGTGCGGGAATCGGTTTTTCTACTGCGGAACGCAGATAGAAAGGGCATAAGGAAAACTGTCCCCAAATTCTTTGGGGGAGCCAGGAAAAACCTGGCGTTTTCATGGGGTCGGAAAAAACAAGCGATTGAACACAATTTGAACACATAAAACAACCTTTTGTGTTACAAACTGAACACAAAAAAGTATCGATTTAATACTTAATAGATCAAGAAGGCGGAACCAGTTCCGCCCCCATAGGTGCGCAAGAACAAAACTAGTTCCGCCCTTGTTACTGTTCCAATTCATTTCGCAGTTGTTGTTCCATATGCTCGTAAACCATTTGGTTATATCTTTTGTCGCGTTCATTACCAAGGTTTTTGAAGAGCCTAGAAAGCAGATAACCAATCTTTTCTTTTTACCTTTTGTTTCACCTCCTGGTATTGGTACGTTTCCTTTTCCAGCAGAGCTTTGGCGAAAAGATTTCCTTGTTCCGCTGAACGGGAAAGCCAAAGGTAAGCTTTTCTGCGTTAGGGGCTATCGGGCCTTTTCCATAGTAATACAACTTGCCAAGGGAATACTGCGCGAATTGATTTCCTTGATCGGCGGAAAAGGGTCAGCCATTTCACCGCCTGTTGGGTGTTCCGGGGCCCAAATCCTCTTTGCCGTTCAGGAACAGCTTGCCAAGGGAATACTGCGCGAATTGGTTTCCTTGATCGGCGGAAAGGGTCAGCCACTTAACCGCCTGTTGGGTGTTCGGGGTTAAATCCTCTCTGCCGTCCAGGAACAACTTGCCAAGGGAATACTGCGCGGGTGGTTTCCCTGATCGGCGGAAAGGGTCAGCCACTTAACCGCCTGTTGGGTGTTCGGGGCCAAATCCTCTTTACCGTCCAGGAACAGCTTGCCAAGGGAATACTGCGCGAGGTGGTTTCCCTGATCGGCGGAAAAGGGTCAGCCATTTCACCGCCTGTTGGGTGCTCGAGGGCCAAATCCTCTTTGCCGTCCAGGAACAGCTTGCCAAGGGAATACTGCGCGAATTGGTTTCCCTGATCGGCGGAAAGGGTCAGCCATTTCACCGCCTGTTGGGTGCTCGGGGCCAAATCCTCTTTGCCGTCCAGGAACAGCTTGCCAAGGGAATACTGCGCGAATTGGTTTCCCTGATCGGCGGAAAGGGTCAGCCATTTCACAGCCTGTTGGGTGTTCGGGGTTAAATCCTCTTTGCCGTCCAGGAACAGCTTGCCAAGGGAATACTGCGCGAATTGATTTCCTTGGTCGGCGGAGGCGGTAAACCATTTCATGGCTTTTGAAGATCATAAATATCTTGTGATTCAAAGAGAAAGCATTTTGCCAAGGTGAATTGGGCCGTATCAATGCCCTTTTCTGCGCTTTCTGTTAGTAATGGAATGATTCGCTTGATTCCCTCAATGTCCTTATCTTTCAGATAGATGTTAGTCAGCATATTTTTGCGTGGATATTGCCAAGGTCACAAGCCTTTTCAAAGGTTCAGACCGTAGGCTTTATTAATATCTGTCCGGTTCCTGTATAAGCCATTTGTCCCACACGATACAAAAGGTTATCGTCACGCCGTTCGTCAATAGTTCAGAAAAACGTTGATAAGGCAATTTTAAAATGGGTATTGGATAACTGCGTATTAACAGGAGTTCCAATGCCGTCGCGCTCCATTTTCGCAAGCTCATAAACCGCATAGGCGTTTCCCTGGTTCTGCGGAGGCTCCATAGTAGTAATAAGCTGATTGGAGATTTTTTCAACACCCTTGCCATGGCAGGTATAACCCGGCTAGGGAATACTGAGCAAACTGGTTTCCCTGATCGGCGGCGATTTTAAAAAAAATTTTGCGGCTTAGGTGTAGTCTATCTCAGTACCAAGGCCGTAATGGTAATGTTGCCTATTCGATAGGCAAGATAGGGCGATTTGGTTTTCTGGGTATAATTCCAGGAATCCCTTTAATGCCAGCGAGTACCACTCGTAACCGACAGCCAGGTCAATTTCCCGGCCCATTCCGTAGGCAAACATTTTTCCTAAATCGTCCATTGCCAACACGTTTCCTTTGGTTGCTTCCAGGGATAAAGCGGTTAAAAGCCTCTTTAAAATCGGGCTTTCTCTTCATGGTTCCATAAAGGAGGCGGCGGGCCTTTTATAGCCGTTGCTCCATTCCATGAATAAATTCTCCGGCAAACGCTGGGGAGGTTTCCCTGTCTGCTTCCGGCTCCAAAGAAAGCTCTGTTAGGAAGCTTTCTTCTACGCCGAGAAAAATTGGTTCAGTTTCCGGGACTTCCGCAGAGCCGCCGCCCTCCGGCAGAGGAAGCAGGTTTTGAGCGATTCCGGCCTTTTTGACCGCTTTATCTAAGGCTTTTAATTCTTGAAGAATGGCGTTTCCCATTCTGACATATAAATCGTTCAAATGCTGTTTTGTAAACTGGTTGGACTTTCCGCCTTTTCCATAAGCCAGGATATATTTTTTCCTGTTGAGCGTTCAGCCGTTTATTAACTCCTGAAAATCCTCCTTGTGGTACTGTTCATAAATTCTTTACTGAGCCGGTCAAGAGCAGGGCGCAAGGGCTTCATGGCGTTCATGTTGTATTTCCAAAGCCGCCGGTCTTTGGAAGATGGGCGTATAAAGCCCGCAGCCCTTTTGTCAGATCAGGTGGCGGCGCTTGAAGTCCTTCCGGAAACCGCCAATAATTTTACCCCGAATCAGATCGTTGATGATCTGGTTTTCCTGCTTCTGGTCTAGTATCCGGTTAACTGCGGCGCTTTTAGCGGCGTCAATGGAGTTTTTGCCTAAACCGGCCTTTGTATTCCTCATGACCGTCGATGATCTTAATGGGCCGTGTGGGGATAGGCTCTACCATAGCGATATGAATGTGAATATGTTCCGTGTTGTAATGGATAGCGGCGCTCCACACAGCGGAGCCCTTCAGGGCTTCCTTTTCCAGAAGTTTATCCATAGCGGCCCTGGTATACTCTTTTCAGCTTTCTGGCGTCAACCTGCCGGGTTAAAGGGTTATACAGCCCGTTTTGTTTTAACCATCGGTTGTCAAAGCTTAGAACAGTCTGCCACATCACACTGTTGTTTTTCTGCGCCCGGGTAAACAACTCCTTTAGCTTTTGCTTGTCCTGCTGTGTCAGGGTATCTTTTCCCACCGTAAATAGCCCGGTTGTTTTTTCTGGATTTTCCATATAGGTTAAATAGCCCTCTGTCCAGCTATCCTGTTGAAGTTGTTCCGCGCCGTCATGAAAAGGTCATACTTCTGAAAATTGTCGTTTCTTACCGCCTCAACACGGTCTATGTAGTTGATATATTCGGTGAATTTATCGTTTCCAGCGGCGACAAATTTTGTTTTTAAAATCATTCCCGCCTGAATTGGTTTTTCCATAGGGTCAACTCTAATCGTCAAAGATACTGAATTTTTCCCAGGCTTCAATGTCATAGGAGGGAGTGCGGGCCTCCCAATGGCGATGGGGCAGGGGCCCAGAAAACCGGAAGCTGTCGGGAGCGTTGCGCAAGGCTGTGAGCAGATAGGCATAAGGGTTATGAATTGGTTTTGCAAGGCTGGACAGACAGGCGCAGACATACCGAATGTGATCTGAGGTAATCCGGGAAAACGGGTTATCGGGGCTTGGTGAGGAATCTTGTGCCGCCAGGATTCCCACAATAGCCTCTAAGTAAGGAACTACTGCGGAATCGTCCTTTAAGCTGTCGTATCCTATCCGCTTTTTCACTGTTTCTATGACATCATCATGATTTTGATGATGATGATTATAGAGAATGATGTTTTTTAGAACCTGATACTTTTATATTGTCCTGGTTTTTAAGGTACGGGTCTGCAACGTCCTGGTTTTTAGGGTACGGGTCTGCAATGTCCTGGTTTTTAAGGTACGGGTCTGCAATGTCCTGGTTTTTTAAAGGCACGGGTCTGCAATGTCCTGATTTTCAGGGTACGGGTCTGCAACGTCCTGATTTTCAGGGCACGGGTCTGCAACGTCCTGATTTTCAGGGTACGGGTCTGCAACGTCCTGGTTTTCAGGGCACGGGTCTGCAATGTCCTGATTTTCAGGGCACGAGTCTGCAATGTCCTGGTTTTCAGGGCACGGGAAAATCCCTTCATAGTCCTGTACCATTCGGTTTTGCTGGCGTTGGTCGGCGTCAGGAAATTCATTGATATAGTAATCATTGACGCTGAATTTATGACCGACTTTTCTTTGCACCACGTTCAAATAGCCACAGTCTATTAATTGGCGGAAGTGCTTGTAATAGGTGGATTCGCTGATTCCCAATTCTTTGAGAATACGGGAACGGGACGGAAAGGGAGACGGTTCCGGCTCCGGCATAGGAGGACAGATAGGCAAAGATCGCTTTTGCCGTAGCAGACAACCGTTTATCCTGCATGACAGCCTTGTATATCAATCCATAACCCTTTGACCGGATACCGGAGGAAACCAGCTTCCCGGCTTTGGAACCGCCCGGCAATCCGGCGGCTTGAAGTTTTTTCGGATTGCTCACCAGAAGATAGCAATTCCGGTTTAAGTAGCCTTTCATTTTTGAACACTGATATATCCTTCCTGGATTAACAGCTTGAAATGGGAATAATAGCGGTCTTTGCCAAGGTTCAAGTCGGAAAGAATTTTGTCCCGGGTGGGGAAACTGCTTTCTCCTGCACCGGCAAAGGGAGGCGAGATACGCATAGATCGCCTTAGCCTCCGGGGTTAAGCTGGCGTCCGCCATAACCGCCTTTCCTACGATTCCAAAGCCCATACAGGCGATTCCCTCAGATTTTAAACGGTGCTCAATCCTTTTTTCCATTTTCATGCCCATTTGCTCCTTTCCATTTGTCCTATTGAAAAAAAGGCAAGGGGGCGGAACCAGTTCCGCCCCATACCTTACTGGGGAAACTCATATTTTATGTAACTCAATTTTCCTTCAGCAGCTCGCTGCTGCCGGGCGTAAATGAGTTACATATTAAAAAGTAAAAATCTGCTTTAAAAGGGTCTTGGGCGATCACAAGCAGGTCTGCCCGTGTGCTTGGGTAAATCAGGGCGGCAAGCCCCACCACGGCTAAACACAAAGAACCGCCGAAGCCAATAGTTTGACTAGGGCGGCGAGCGTCTTTACTGTGAATTTAGCCATGTTGGACTTTTTCTACTACGATCACCTTTTCATCGGTGATATTGTGCTGTTCCTTTAGCTTCTCCTGGCCTTGCTGAAACGCCTGCTTCTCCTTATACTCTTTTACCAATCCTGTCTTAAACTTTGCCATTATTTTTTCCTCCCTGGGAAGCGGAAGCGTTTCTTTTCCTTTACCGGCTCCACCGATGAAACGGGAAGAAGCTTTTCAAACTGTTCGCCAGCCTGAGAGGAATAAACGAAGGGGTCAGGCGACCAGGGAGCGAAAAGGTGTGTTCCGCCCGATCAGACATTAATTCCAAAATATCCTTTTTGTCTGATTCATGAGTAAAAGAAAAAGATATATTCTATTTCCTTGTCGTACAGGGAAGATAGCACCTCGCTCATACAGCCGACTTCATTAGGCTTAATGCCGCACACCATGACCTTAATATTCTTTTCCAGATAGGAAACCAGGGAAAAACCCACGGCGTCAAAAATGCCGAAGTCATAAACATAAAACTCATAGCCCAGCCGCAGGACATCTGCGATCTTGTCCTTGCGGTAGAACATATCTACGCTTTGATAAGTAACCCGGCCTATTCCATCATCAGACGAAACGCCATCTTCATACAGTTCTTTCAGGGCTTGGATATAGCCGTTTTTTCGTTTAATTCAATGTAACAGGCCCTATGACCTCGAAACACCAGATACTTAACAAGCTGAATAGCCTGGGTGGTGGTTCCGATTCGGTCAATACAGCCGGAAACAGCGATAGTCTGATAAGGCGGTAAGGCTTGAATGACCGGCATTTCTGGCGGGAAACGCCGGGTTCAGAGGGCGGCGGCAAAGGGCTATTACGACCCTCTAGGGCCCGTATAAGGTCATCTTTTATCCCCGCTAGGGTTGTTGCTGTAATGAAATTGAACACGCCGGAACGCCGCAGAGAGCGGATTAATTCGGTGTCCTCACTGTATCCAGAGGTTAAGAAAATGAGGGGAGGGACAGCGGACATAATGCGCTTGGAAAGCCCCCAATGGTTACATAGTCGTTTATCAGCATTTCGGCGTCGATGATAATATGCGAATAATTCCGGGCTAAAATAACGGAATCCATAATTTCCGATAGGTCGGGGGCATAGCCGGAAAACTCTACCTCCGAGTGGGCGGTATCCTCTACGAAGTACCCCCGTTCTTCCGTTCCGATAAATAGAATCATATTGGGTAAGTTCCTTTCTGTTAGGTCTAAAAAAGCTTTTTTTCTATTTCGTGGGTTGGCGTAGTTTTTCCAGCGCAGTATTTTTCAATTGAATTCTGTTTCTTTTGTGGTTCTGGCTCGTCGATTTTGATGATCTCTAACCCTGAACTGGCGACATCGGGCAGAAAACTTCCCATGGTTTTAGAATCGCAAAAATGTTATACCCGTCCCGGCTGGTGAATTTAATACACTCAACTAAATTGCCGTGTGCGTCTTTGTCTTGAAAGCGGAAGCATTGATATTCCCGCCCGTCAGTGAAATACCATTGCCCTGATTGATAATATTCGTCGGCTTCCTTCCTAGTCAAGCGGGCAAACCTCATGAAATGGTCGGTCTAAAACTCCGTATTCATTTCGGAACCGTTTTCCAATATCATTTTTGGAATCGTAATTCATTTTGTGCGCCTCCTTTTAATGCTCCATGATTTTTTTGCGTGGCGCTTTTTGACCGCCATGCTTTTTTTGGCAGTATTTTAAGATAGGGTTTTGCTATCCGGTTCTTTTGCTGGCTGGCAAAGGCGGAACTGGTTCCGCACCCTGTTCGGTTTCCTGGATATGGGCTTTTTCTTCCTGAAACAACGGGGAGGTGGAAAGAAGCACCTGCAAGCGGAGGTTCAAGGTGCTTGCGTCGTCCGACTGTATAAGGGTATCGGAAAGAAAGTCTTTCACCTTGCGGTATTCCTCCGGGTCTGTCCCGTGGGGAAGCTCCTGCTTATCCATACTGGAATAAAGGGCCTCGATTCTATTCATGGAATCCCTGTAAAGCTTGTCCAGGTTAGCGTCGCCGTACTGCTCTTTCAAGTTGAAATAGTTTTCCAGTTCATGAACTATATACTCCTGTACCTCCTGATTAAAAGCCAGAGGATCCTTTTCCATCAAGTTCCTGTATTCCTCAACCAACGACGCCAGGTGAGGGCCGCCTGCGTCTTTTAGCTGGTTTACGCCTTTTTGGGTGTCGGAAATCACAAAGGTAATATTTTTAAGCCCTTTTTCCAGTTCCGCTAGGGTAAGCGGTTTGGCGGCGCGGTCAGCGTTTTCTAAAGGCGGAACTGGTTCCGCTTTTGGCTTCTGAGGCACAGGGACTTGAAACGCCTTGTTGTGGTTCATGCTGTATACGATATTATCCACGCATTTTTCAATGGTGCTGTGAAAGTATGTACCGTAATAAATGTGGTTGCTATCCAACAGGGCTTTTACTTCTTGGTCCTTTTCTTGCTTTCCTCTAAGGTGTGAAGTCTCCCGGACTGTTCATAGTAATCCCCGCGTTTTACAAAAAGATTGAAATTGTGGTATCCACAGAAAGCGTCCATAATTTCCTTTTGAAAAGCGGCGTCAGGCTCTTTCAAATATACCTGGTTTAACAGAATGGGCGAGTCGGTGACAACTACATCAACTTTGCCAATCAGCCGGGCCAGCCGGTGGTTTTGTTCCTGAAAAAAGCTTCTTTTGGTTTTTTCAGGCTTCCGTCAAGCTCCCGGTTATCGTCCCAAACCAATTCCCTTTGCGTATTCTGGCACATATTCGGTTTGAATGTTGCGCTTTTTTAATTCGCTGGCGATTTCCCAGGCGCAGGTGGTTTTCCCGGCCCCCGGCCCGGCAAACAGATTGACAATGATCGTGTTTTGGTAGGCTCTTGGGCTATCCGCAAATTTGTTACTGGCGCGGCTCCTTTGATCTGGTCTTTATCCGGCTGTTCGGATTGTTCAGGGCTGATTTCTGATTAATAAGCTTTGCTGTTGCAAAGCCTGTTCTATTTGCTGAATCATTTCGTGAGCGTGGGATTGGATTCCCTCTAAAAGTTCGCATAGCTTTTTCGTTTCCATACCCTCGCTCCATGAGGCGAGATAGTCAAAGGAATAGGAAGAGGTATCCAGTCCGAAATGCTCTGAAACCACAAAAGAAATGCTTTCCGCCTCGATCTCGTTTTGCGCTTTCTCCATAGAAAGGTTATGGAGCCGGGAATGTGCCAGTTCATGAAACAGGGTTTTCATGGCCTGTGCTTGGGAAATACCGTTTCGCAAAACAATTTTTTTCGTGGAATATTGGCAATAGCCGAAGGTGTCAGGGACAGGGATATCTTCAAAGGAAACGGAATAATCCGTAATGGATTCCACGGCCTTTAACACTTTGGGAAAATCTTCTCTATCGCCTTTCAGCGGAGGCGCAAGCTGAGGAGGGGTTCACCTTCTGTTTGGGAAATATCAAAGACGAAAACAGGGCGAAATTTAATGATGTGTTTTTCCTCTGGCTCTCCGTCTTTTTCTTTTGGCGGGACGACTACCTTAACTTTGTACGGCGCGAAAATTCGGATTCCTTTTTCTCCTTTTTCACATGACGCTTTAAAGAATTCCAGGTTTTATATCCGGCTGTAAGAGTAGCGTCATGACGGGAGGTATAAATGAGAATACTGTTTCGATAGGAATATAGATGAAATCGTGACATTGCCTTTAGATAGTCCTGGAAGCGTCCACTGTGAAAAGCCTCTTGTACGCCTGCTAACATCTCTTGGGTAAGATCGTCCAACTCTTTGTTGTTCGCCATGGCAACCGCCTCCTTTAAGAATGAAAACCGTCTAAGACGGATTTCAGAATTTTCAGGTTGTCGAGGTTGGATTCCTCAAGAATAGAATCCTTGAGAATTTGAACTTTTCTGAGAGGGAAAGGGTTCCAGCGTTTTCAATGACTTCTAGTTCCTCGTTATTCCAGAATTTTTCCATAGTTACGCACTCCTTAAAAAATAAATAAGGGCGGAACCAGTTCCCCCTCCGGTAGTGTAACTCAAATTTTCTTCTGCAGCTCGACCAGGCCGGGTGAAATGAGTTGCAAAAATCAAAATGAGATCGTCAGCCTGTTCCTGGGTCTTTACGATTCTCAGGTTGTATTCGTCCTGGTCTTTCAAATTGTTTTCCTGCTCAGTTTTTAGCGCGTTTCCAGTTGGTTTTTGTTGGTCTGGATTTCCTGGTTGGTTTTCTCTCGATTTCCTCAGCGGTTTGATATTTCTTTCCTTCTTCCAACTGCCGATTCTTATCCTCTAAAGCGGCGATCTTTTGCTTGTTCTGATCGTAAGTGTCTTTCAGCTTTTCGATTTCTTCCTGGTAGCCGCTGATCTTCCGCAACAGGCGGTCTCTGAGATATTCATTTTGTTTTTTCGTGCAGTTCCGGGACAGTATGAACAGATTCCGTATTTGCATAGCATTTTAAAACATCAGTTTTGGAGGGGTCATTAACCTTGATTCGCAAGGAAACGCTTCTCAATCAGAGGGAACGCCGGAAAGCTGGATCACGTAAAGGTCGCTGTCCGTAATGATAGGCTTCACGGTTAGCTCCGATTGTCTCAGGTTTTACTGAGAGCGGAAAAAGAGTAGGTGTCCAGCCCGTCGAAGCTTTGGTTATCCAATTCCATTTCAATTTCCATCACACCCTGCTCCGGCGCATAGTCCCACCGGGTAATGGTAACGGTTCTCTGGTCGTCAAAGGACAGCGGGTAATTCATTTTGTGGCAACAACGGAATTACCGCCTGGGAGGTTTGGGCGGAAGTGAAAAGAACACATAGCCAGCCGCCACAAACAGAAATATGACGAGAAACAAGGTGTTTTCATAAGCCTGCCTTGGAACCGTCCAGGGCTTTTTTATCTTTTGTCATGGTATTACCTCATTCAAAAATCGATAAATCCACCAGGAGGCGGCTCCCACATGGTCTACCAGCCATCGGCCCCTCTGGGAATCATAGACGATTTTCAGTTTCACCAAAAGGCCGTTGTCGGAATGGGATTGCTGGGTATATATGGTTTGTCTGCATATAGGGCCAGGACAACAGCGTTTTGACCGTCTGTTTTTCGGTATAGATAGAATTGACGAACAGGGAGGAACGGAAAGGAAAGTATATTTCGCCGCCAGAATCCGTTTTGGGAGCTTTCCCGTCTTTTGTCTGCGCATAGGAATTGATGTTAGGAGGGGAGAGGTTTCCACCGGGCAAAGCTCATCTAAACAAGCGTCTGTGACATAAGGCGCAATCTGGTCTCTGCGCACTTCCAGATCAACCGTCAATTCGTCGTTTTCATAGTTGGCTTTTAGAAAGTCTGTTACATCGGATTGAATGGTGTCTGAATCGCTGTTTTCCTGTGCTTCCAGCTGATCTTTTAATTCCTGGTTTTCCGTTGCCAGAACAGCGGCGGGATTGTCGCCACTGGAAGCATTGACGGCGGATAAGCGGTCATAGCTTTCCTGAACCTGCGCCAGCTTGCTGGTGTTCAGGAAGTTTAATACCAGCAGGGCAAAACAGGCAAAGGAAAGTAGCGTGACCGCAAGGCTGGATTTACTGGATAATAGCTTTTTCATCTTTGCGGCCCCCTTTTCTTTTTCTTGCGTGAGAAGCAGTTGCTTAGAAACGCGCTGGGCTTCCACGTATTCAGACAACGTTTCTGCGGCGGCCTTGTTGTGGCAGTAATGCTTTATTGCTCCTTCCGGGGTTTCTCCGGTCAGGTCTTTGATCTGCTCTTTTAATTCCTCCTGCTTTTCGCAGTTGATCTGCTTCCTGTTTTCCCACCGGTTATTAAGGTCGGCAACTTTCTGGATTTCAGGCTTTTACTAACGTTACGGGTTCTTTTTGCCGGTCTGCCACTGTGCCAGCCTTTATATTTTTCATATTGTTCAACGGCGGCGGGTTCCAGTTCCCGTAAAACGTCAAAATCTCTTGCTTGTCTAACGACAGGTCGGGGGGTTAAAAGCTCATGGAGTTTGTTGGTGTACATTCGAATTTTTTGTACTTCCCGCAATCCCAAGGGTTCCCGTGTTCATCGTGCAATAAAAAGAGCAAATTTGTCTTTTGCGTCGGGGGGCTGTACCAGAAGCTACATTCCTGGTCTTTTAATATGCACTGATACTTGGGCTGGCCTTTGATTAGTTCACGGGGTAGGGGGGTAAACATATCTGTTACATTACTCATAAATGAGGCTCCTTTCCATGGAGAATAGAAAAGGCCGTTGTGAGATTCACAACGGCCTTTCGTATTCATTAAACACCACTAAAATCTATTTTGAACATCAAACATTATTTTCAGAGGGCGGAACTGGTTTCTTTATTGCTCGCCAATAATCCAGAATAGGGGACGGCCCTCGTCTAAAATAATGCTCATATCCCATTCCACATTGTTGTTTGCGCTGTTGCCGCAATCAGCAACCAGAATTTTCCGGTTGAGGTTACGTCCCGGAGCACCAAAAATGCCCGGAGGTTGTGAAGTGTCCCGGCCCTACCAAGGTAACTATCAACTTCCGGAAGAAAGAGCGTTAATGAGCGTTTGAGGGTTGGAGCCGTCCGTCAACTCACAGGAAAGGCCAAATTCAGCGCAGACGGTAGGGGCAGGGAGTGTAAGCCTCCTTCACCGGGAATCCATACTCCTGTTCATAGCACCAATCGCACATTTCAATGGGTCTATTAAGGTTCCCGGTGAGGCTGGAAACGCAGATTGCAAAGGGAAGTAGGGCCGCACCCGGATATGGCCACGTCATTTCCAAATCTCCCATTTTGATAGGCTGGATCGCCCTGATTAAAATAAACAACAGAAATCCCTTGATCGGTGCCAGGGGTAAAATAATCCGTTGTCGCCGCCGTAGAGGATAGCCCGGTAATCCGCAAAATTACCTGAGCGTATCCGGGGTTTCCCATATACCTCCCAGCCAAGCTTGGCTTTCATCATGTCGGAAAAACGCCTGAGCGTTTTCCTGGGTGTATCCGCCGTCACGTTCCACCGCCCATTGAATATATCCATTTCCAAAATTATAGCCTTGTAAGGCCAGGGCAATATGCTCGAAGTCGGCATAGGGCTGGTACAGCCCGCCGCCGTGATCGCGTCGGCTAGGGTATGTACGCCGCAATCAATGCTATAAAGAGGGTCTTTGATAGAAAGGGTTCCCTTGGGAATCGTGTGTTATATCCACTTTCTGAGGGAAGCCATAGGATCAGTGCCTTGCCCTCCGCTCTCTCGGTACATTACGCAAAGCACCAGGTTTTCGTAGCCCTCAATTTGATACTGTCCACAGTAAAGGGTGACGGCGTTTCGATCGCTCTACCTCGGGGGGAAGGAGTTAATCCTCCGGGTATCTCCTGATTTTCCTGATTTCCCAAACCGGCCTCGGCCTGGGAGAATAAAGCCGCCGCCGCTGAAAGGATTCCAGCAACCAGCATAAAAGACATCAGGAACCCGGACAGAAAAAAGTGTGAGCCGCTTAACCTTTTTGCGCTTCTTCTTTTTCAAGGTTATGCACCGCCTTGGAATAGAATCCGTTGCTCCTCACTGATCTGCACATGGTAATGATAGTTTTGATCGCCGGAAATCACCTGGATACATTCACCACGTTCCAGCCGGGGAACCTGTTCATATTCGCTGTCCGTCAGTTGGTTGCCGAAAATCTCTTTTAAGCGAAACAAGGAATCGCTTCCCTGTTGAAACATATATTTATACTGCATTAAACTAAATAAGGTTTTCACGGCCTCCACGCCCTCTTTTTCCGAGTTTTCGGGAACACAGTCCAATATACTTTGGGTAGCCATTAAAATCCCGGTAAAAAACTTCCGATCTTCACGGGCCATAATAGTTAATTGCTGTACAGCGGTGAGATTGTTGGCGTTTACTATCCGGTGTGCCTCGTCGATGACGATGAAAAGCGGGTGATTTCCTCCCATTCGATGGATTGGGATTCATACAAGCTTTTCATGGGCATCCCCACCCGGAGGGCATTGTCCCAGCAGAGGGAAAGGGCGCTGTATAGCTGGGCCTGGAAAATTTCTGGTTTCATAGACGGCTAAATGCCGGATATTAAAAACACAAGCTGGCGTGTCCAGAATGTTTTCAATCGAAGTGTGTCCGTGAAAATATTTCCCATAATTTTTGACAATGTTCTGAATGACCGCCCGGACGTTGCGGAGCCGCCGCAAATCGTCCAGCATAAGTTCTTTTGTACGGCGGTTTGTTTGGTTGGAACTGCCGACAGCTTGTTGTCGATGAGGGATAATAAATCACTTAAAATAGGATACTGATAGGAAGCTAAGGCCAGTACAGTGAACGTTAAATTCAGGAACACCGTCTTGTGGTATTTGAATCCCATGCTTTAAGTAAAGTTCCGATAACAAGCCTCATAGGCCATAACATCGTACATATCGCTTTCCGGTGCCCAAAAGCGAAAAAGGATACTCATTTTGGAAATGTGGCGCGTCCAGGAAAGACTGTCCGATTCGTCGGTTTTCATAATTTCTAGGGGTTCAGGATACCCACGGAACCGTCCAGCGAGATGATTTTCCGCCCTAGTGTTTTTGACAAGGCTGGTAAATTCTCCGGTCACATCGAACCCCCGGACAAAATCGCCTCTGGAAATCCGGTCTTGAATAGCCTTTTTCAAAAGGTGGATTTTCCGGAACCAGTTGGTTCCGGCGATCATCCGTTATAGCTGAACCGCTTTTTCCCGTCGTTAAAGGCCAGGTCTAAAAAGATAGAACCGCCGTTTTGGGTGGTTCCGTAATATGCGCCCAGGGGATCGGATAAGGTCAGCACCGTTAAAGGATCGCCGGCTGCCAGTGTTTCCGAAACCACAGGCTGTCCATAGCGGTGATTAGGAAGCTTGTTTGCCGGGTATAAGGGAAAGATAAAGGGAATCCCATTCATATTTGCTTTCATTGAGAGAAACTGTGCCTTTATAACCGTTGCTTTCCAGATAAGAAAGACAGGCGGCAGTTCGATCCTCTAAGGCCGCTTGTGTGCGTTCCGCAATAAAAATGCGGGTGTGGATCAGCTTAACGACTTCTCCCATGCTGGTGAGCTGTTCATACAAGGTCAGATAGTTCAGTATAGCGTGTCTGAGCGTCCCTCCGTTCTGTTTCCTTTTGGGCGGAACTGTACCGGGATTCTTGTTCCTGCATGGACTTATTGATATTTCTTTTTACTTCCAGAATATTTTCAGTGCCAATGTCCAAAGTTACCACGGCGTTATCGATGTTCAAAAGGTGAGAAAGCCAGCAGTAATGAATATTCTTGGCGTATTGATAAACATAGACGCAGGATTCAAAGCCGTCCCCGGTTTTTATAATTTTTTCGTCCTTAAAGGAGATGCCGCCCTGGGGCTGGATAGAGCAAGAAGAATCGGATCATAGCCGTTTTTTTTTGAATTAGTCCGTCCAGGGAGGTCTTTTTTCTTGTCCAAAATAGGACGGTAATTTTCCGGCGTGCTGTCAAAATAGGCGCTTCCATTAAAACGGCGGAACACTTGTTATTCAGCTTGTAAAGCACCTGTTTTTCTTTTCAAGGGGCATTTCATAAGCCAAGGAATTTGTTGCCGAGAGATTTTGTAATTAGAGGAAATGTTGTCATGGCGTTTTTCCTCATTTTCTGAAAACACAAACAGGTAATATTCCCGTTTTGTCCGGTTCTTTTGAATCCACTCAGCTTCTTGTAAGCATTGGTCTAGGTGGGAAAGAAACACCTGGTTTTTGGTCGTTTCCAGCTTGTGGCGAAAGTACCGTTGCTGAGGTATTGTGTCGGTGGGAAAAGTTGAGGCTAACGATTTTAAGATCAGCCGGGCAGGTCTTATACAGCTTTGAAAAATACAGGATATCAAGTTCCAGTTCATCATCGGAAATCCGTTCCAGGTCTTTGCACCGCAACTCCAAAATATCAGATTACTTTCGTCTTTTAATAGGAAACAGCCGTTTTGTTCTCTGATGATGGGGATTTTTTCTGAAATGGAGCGATCAGATTTAGCGGATAACATCATTTTTCACTGTCCTTTGGAATGAAGATGGGTTTATATACAAAGCGGTCTTTTTTACTATAAACACCAGGCTTTCGTAGATGTGCATTTAACATTGAAGGGAGAGGGAGAGCCAGCGCCAGGCCGACAAAAATATTCCAGATGAAATATGCGGTTTGGCACGCAGGGTGAACCAAACCTTGAAAAACAGACATGACACACACAAAGCCTACGATCATCAATAAATCTTTGGCGTACAGCCAGGATAAAAGTTTTGGCTGGCTCTTTAGTTCCTGTACAGTTGTAAAACGCATTTGACGCATAAATAACCTCCTTGTAAAAAAATTAGTGTAACTCATTATTTTCATAGGTCTGCGCCGATCAGCCCGGAGCCGCCAAAACCATGAGTTACACAAAATGCAACCCGTTTTTTAGACGCCGGCAAGTTCCTGAAGGATATCATTTGAGTTACATTTATGTTTTGGTTGTTTTTGTGGGCCGAATTGAAATGAAAAGTGATGTAACTCATTTATGTCCAGCCGCGGTGAGCTGCTGAAGGAATTTTGAGTTACACAGTTATTTCAACCGGTTCCCTTTTTCTCTAGCCGTCTTTCTTCTCTTTGCTGTTTTCGGATATCTCTTTTTTTTCCGCCTTCTGAATCCCGGTGTCATAACCAGCGCGGAAGTTTTCGGCAATGGTGCGGGGCTGGCGGGTAGAGCCTGGGAATTGATGGGAAGCGTCTTTTCCCTGGCGGTTCGTTTTCAGAAATCCCGCCAGCGGAATAGGGCGAATCCTTTATACTGTTACCGCTGTTCAGCCCGTCCCTGGTTTTGGAAACTGAGGTATTGGGAAATATTCAGCGGAAGAACCATGCAATGAAGAACCGGCTTTTTTTCCCGTGTAAGCTCTTGCTGTGCAAAGCCTGGGGTTTCGAATTTCGTTCTTTTCTTATCCTCTATACCGCCAAGATCACGGGGCCGGAAGAAGCCGCCGTGCCGGTAGTTTCAGAGAAAGCTTCGTGGGGAGGCCGTGGAATCCGTTTCCCCGTTTCCACAGCAGAAGCCCCAATATCCGGTTTTCTTTTCCCTCCATATTGAGGCCGCCCAAGGTTCTGTTTTCGCCTGTTTTGCTGTCTGGTGCCTGGGCGGAACTGGTTCCGCCTTTGGTTTCTGAAATGGGGGTTCCTGCAGGTGGGGGACTTGCCTCCTTCATGCCGCCGGTGTCCCTAGTTACTTTTCGGCTTTCTCCCGCCGAATCGGACTGGCTTCGATTTCAACCTTTGTTCCGCCTGTTTCTGTTTATAATCCAACCCACCCATGAACCGGCCTATGCCCGGCTTGCGCCTTTTGTGGCGGATTCAGCGCCGGAACCGACCTTTCCAATGGAGCCAACGGCGGATTTCACCATATGGGTTGCGGTGCGTGTACCGGCGAAAATAGCGGCGGTGGTGCGAAATACGCTGGATAAGCCAACGTCCACCCCAATACACCGTTCGATGATGTTCGGCCCATCAATCACAGCGAACGCCATAATCAGGAGAATAAAGGATTGCACCCAGGGGTCAAGGGAAGGGTTTTTAAATACACGTTCATAATCATGTAAAACTTAATAATGACAGCGGAGCAAAACAGCGTAAAGAACATACCGCCCATGCTTTTTTAAAACCTGCTTTAATCTTTGACCGCTGGTAAAGTCTGAGGCGGCGAAAATCATTGCCAGAAATTCATGCACGGCTAAATCGAATATGATACGCCCTACCTTGAAAGCGGAAAACAGCAAGGCAAACGCCATAGAAATGAGGCTTACGAAGATCGGAAGGAAATCGATATAATAGCGATAATAGGTGTTGTCGATGAAAGAAAACATACTATTCCAATAGACTTCACTTAATTCCTCGTTCCGGTTCCCGTCAGCGTCATAGGTGATGTAGTACCGGAAAAAATCTTGATTGTGCAAAGTGCTGTCGTCACAGTGGACGACATCGCCGGGGCTGATCTGATCGATGGGGAGGGGGAAACGCTGGGACGGTTCAGGCCCCCGGTTTCCTGATTAATTAAAACGGCGTCATTCCAATCCTTGGAATCCAAGTATTTCAGATCAACGATATTATCTCGAATCAAGGTGTCGGATATGGATTCCCCATCGTTAAACCGGACGTAATCCGTCGCCGCCATGGTGATGTTGCTGATGGATTGCACCATGAACGGCATTGTGGTTAACACCAGCACGGTTAAGCAGATATTCTGCATTACCCGGCTTCCTTTTACCTCCGTCTTGTTCACGACCAAAAGATAGCCCAGAATGAACAGGGCAACCGCGAAGAGCACCCATAAAACCGGCTGGAAGGAATTGATGAAATCAAAGGACAGGATCGGAAAACAAATAATCGATCAGGCTGTAGCACACGCTAAGAAGCCGGTCACACATATCCACCAGCATTTTTAAAAGCTGAATGAGCCACCAGCCTACCCAGCGGAGAAAGGTTTGAAAAATGTCCGACTTGGAACAGTAAACGCCGTACTGGTCTGTAAAATCAATAATTTCAGGAAACTCACTGATCGTCATTCGCTTCACCTGCCTCGATTAATTTCACTAAGCATATCCTTTTCCTTTTTCGGAAAGGTTTCCGGCGTCTGAACTGATCGCTTATCATTTCTCTAAGCTGGCCCACGGAACATTTGGAAGCCTTTGGATCGTGTCAGTCCAGGAACCGCACCACACAGAAAATCAATTAATTTTGCGGAATTTTTCAACTTGCTAATGGAAGCTGGTTCTGTTGCTGTTCCAGTTTTTTTTTTTTCAAAGTAGCTGTTGACGCTAAAGGAACGTTCCGATAAGTCAATACCGCTGAGATCGCCCGGTAGGCAGTTCCTCAATGCTGGTATCGGCGGGAAAGGAATCCAGCAGGTATTCATAGCGGTATAGAAACCGGGTTTTTCCGTGATTGAAAATCGGATAAGATTCCACAGGGTTCCCCTCTAAATCCTCACGCTTTAAAACCCGGTGTATGATGTTTTCTCCCCGGTGAAGGTGCATAAGCTGGTTAGGATTGATAAGGGGTGTTCCTCATAGCTTTCGGTCAGGCTTTTATCTAGGGAAAGCTTCTGCCCGATTCGGCTGATGTTGGTAATGGTTTCATTGCCGATCATGGCGGAATATTCCCGCGCGGTATCCATATTTGCTGTCATTAAGAAAGCCTTATTCCCACAGCCCGTTATAATGGTATTGGCGCTTTCGCCATACAAAGGGTTTTTAACTGTGCAAATCGTGAATCACCAGGGTATACAGCAGATTCATGCCAGGGCCTCCGGTTAGCCGTGCCCCCAGTTTGGGGATAGGGGGATATTACCGAGTTCGTCATATAGATGAACCACTTGCCGGGCACATTTCTGGCCCTTGGATAGCACCGCTTTTCTCCCTAATACCATATCAAGTTGCTGTAAAAACATGGTGGCAATTCCGCTGTTCGAGGAATCAAACAGATTAATGCCAATAAAAACAGCGACATGGGTTGTTTACCAAACCCGATTTCTTCCAGATTAATACTATTTGTGGTTGTCATTTTTCGCTACGCTGTTTAGGGCGAAAATCCCCAGCTTGGAAAGCACAGAGGATAAAATAGAGCCTCTGGTCTGCCCCGCCGGAAGCCACTTTAATGGAGGAATAGCACATTTTCGCCGGATCACCCTCGGGCGCTCTGCAAAGAAAATATCAAAGCCCCTTCAACGTCCGGCAAGCTCCGTGAAAGGTCTTGACGCAGGAGTACATGGAAATTTTGTCCTCGTTTATGGTGGAGGGCTGGAACGGCTTCCCCATGCTGATAGGATTCCTGTAACCGTGCCTCATTGAAAACCGGTCATCTTCCGTAAGACAGATATCCACCAGGGCTAAGATCATTGCGGCGGTGGCGTTCGCGCTGTTATCCAGCCAGAAATCGCCGTCACGTTCCGATTGAGAACCCTCAAACCAAGCGTAGCCCAGGCCCTTAGCCTGTATTTGGGCGTAATCGTAATCCCCGGCTTGATACGCCTGAGCGATTGGCGTGAGAGGATTATAGCCCATGGAATGGGGAGGGTCTATGGTGTTCAGCAAAAGGGATAAATCCCCTGCTTTCAAGGTTTGATAACTGGCGGCGTACAATTCAAGCTTGGGGTCTATCACCACCAGGGAAGGGGTATTCTCCGCCCTGGAATACAGGTCGATCATGGGAAAGACAAAGCTTTCCCTTTGCCGCTGCGAGGCGCGCCGATAATCAGATTGTTCACCGGGCCGTCGTCGATAAAATTTTATCCTTGATTCGGCAAACCGGAAACCGCCGCACCCGGATAACGCTGATCTTTGTCGGGAACGGCCCTGTATTGATGCTGTATTTCCTCTAAGGCGGCAAAACGTTCCGTACCCTTTTTGACCGATGTTATAGTCCTTCCAGCTTACCCTTGCGCCGTAGACGATACGAATATCAGCGGCGAGAATCAGAAGGAGAAATACCACATAAAACCCCCAGCACTCCCGGAATGAAAACGAGAAAGGCGTTTCGGACGGAGAAGCAGGGCCGGGATTGCTGAAATTTCCAGATTTTGAAACAGGGCGATCAAAGGTATTCAGACAGTAATTAAAAAAGAAAAAGGAAGCCGCCGAGATTACCAGAATCACGGCGGTTAACGTATTTTGAGGATAAAAAGCCGGTTTGCGCGCATTAAGGTTTCTTTTCTTGAACCGGCTTTATGATTTCCTCCCGAAACCTTTATTTTTCATAATTGGAATCCTTTCAAGGGCGGAACTGGTTCCGCCCCTTTAAAACGTTATCATTTCACAGACCCATTTTCCATTTCCACAGCGCCCAGCATTACAACAGCGCCGATAATAATACCAGCCATACGGTCTTTTTACTGCGTCTTTCCAGCTTTGCTTTCCCCCATAAGGGCAATGCCGCCCACGGCGAGAAGCCCGGCGACAACCAGAATCCAGACGTAACCGCGAATCGCGGTGAAAAAGGCAAGGGCGGTTGATTCAATATTTTGCATTTTTAAACTCCTTTTTCTTTTTTCTTTCTTTTCTTTTTGCTAAAATCGATAAGAAGCCAACCACCAGCACCACCAGCAGAAACGCCGCAACAGAGAGCAAAACAATCTGAATCGGCGTTAGCCCTGTGTTCGGCTGGCTTTGGGCCTCCGGTTCTTGTTGGTTCAGACTTTTCATAGGTGGCAACGGCCTTTCACGGTGTATTCAGTTTTGCCGGTGGGTTGTTGAATAGTTCCGGTATAGGTGGCAACAGCGTCATAGCCCGGAACGTCAGGAAGGGAAACCGTGCCGGAATATACGGCCCGGTAGCTTGCGGCATACCGCTGGCCCGATGCCGTGGCGTCCCGGTGGAAAACCCCGTCCTGTTCGTATGGCTCACCAGTCCATTGAAAGCCTGTAATCCGGTATTGCTCCGGCTGAGGCTCAGGGAATCCAGCAGGACGGATTCAAAGCCGTCTATTGCGGGATTTCCTCGTTATAGGGAATGAACACGTCCTCCAGCACATAACCGAAGGAATCATAATACGAAAAAGGTGAGGGGGATAGTGACATCGGAACGCCAGGAAAAACCGTCCAGGGCTTCCAGGTGGTCGAAGTCCAGAACGGCGGATACCGCTTTCCCCCGTTTCAGGGGTCAGTGTATGTGATTTCCTTGGTTTGAGGGGGCTTTGGCTCGTTTACGTCCAACCCATAATCCGTGTATGCTGTCAGCGGACGTTTCCCGGCCTGTGATGGTGATGGGGGGGGTATAGTCAATCCCGGTAAGCTTCCCGGTAATGCTTTTCCCCGTCAGCGTCAATAGTGATGGTGGCGGGTGCTTCTGCGTTTTGCTCTAAAAGACCGGAATACTCAACTTGCTGTGTTACCGTGATGGGCTGTTCCAGCTTCTTTCGGAAAGCACGGTGTATTCGATATCCTTTAAGTGAATAGGAGCCTTCCGGCTGTTCCAGCGTTTTCTCGAAGCTGGCGTTAAAATCCTTAGAGACGGTTTACGAATTCCTGTTCCAGTGTAATGCTTTTCGCCAGTGCCGGAAGCCTGGGACGTTTCCACGCCGGAGGATAGAGCGGAACTAGTTCCGCCCCCGTCCATGTCAGAAACGGAAGCTTTTGAAATGCTGCCGCAGCTTGTCAGGAACAGGAGGAAAAAGGACAAGAAACAGCACCGGAAAAAGCCGGGATTTCTTCTTTTTTTTAACAGAAGAACAAAGAAGGGCAAGGCCCGCCAGCGCCGTTAAACCGATTACAAAGCCGATGGAGTGGTCGCCCGTACCGATGACCGGGGTCAGGGGTAGGGGTTCCTTGACGATGGGGGCCACGTCTAAGTCCGTCGCCGCCGCCAAGATCACGGTAAGAGCCTCTTACGATTCCAATCTTTGCGATATCGGTTGATTCCAGGGAAATGATTTCACCGTTTTCCTGAATCGAAACAGGGTGTTGAATGGGGTCTAGTTCAAAGCCGAAGGGCGGAACCAGTTCCGCCACATAATACTCACCGTAAGGGAGAATCGAGCTTTGGGCGTATCCGTCCTCGTCGGTAGTCATTTCGTCCACTTGGTTCCCGTCAGGGAGTAAATACGCCATACACAGCCCCGCCGACCGGCAGGCCGGAGGGACAAATAAGCCTTGGTTGGTTTCAGGAAGAACAGCCTGCTTCATCAGTTCAATAAAGCCTTTCTTGTGGTCAGGTTTTCAATGGGTTCCCCATCGCTGGGGTCAATGGTGATCGCCGGGACTTCCTGGGGCTGGGCCTCAAAGGAAAAAGGATAAATAGTTTCATTCAATACCCAGCCTGGGGCGGTTTGGAGTTCCTTTAGGTAATAGCTCCCGATGGGGAGATCGGCAGAGGACACACCTTTCAGGGATTCATCGAGGCTGATAATATCCACTAAAGAATTTTGAGGGATTACACACATTCCCGGAACTGTCTTTAAAATCCTGTGCGGTAAAAATGCCGAACCGGATATATTTATAAGCGTCCGGGTTTTTGGGAAGATAGGATTTTCTTCAATAAGCTTTGTCAGGGTAACAGTTACTTTCTGCCTCTGATTGGTTACAGTGACAGGCTCCGTATAAACACTGACATTTTGGCCTTTGTAGGTTAAATCTACAATGTAGCGGGGCAGTATCCAGGACAAAGCCCTCCGGCGCTGTTTTTTCCTGTATCCGAATCTGGCCCAAAGGCAAATCCGGGGAGATTTTCCCCGCCGTTAACCGTCGTTATCAGCTCAACTGGCACTGTAAAGAAGAATACCGCCGGGGGAATAAATATCCTGGTTCGCATAGATTTCATAGACAGCACCGGATAATGTTTCCGTACCGTATACCGGGGTGTATTGAATCCCAAATTCTGTTTCACTTTGATCGGCGTTAGTGAGCCGTTCTCCTTCTTTGGTAATCAGGAACATTGGCTTGCTGGCTTGATGTTTTCCAGATAGATTGTAATGACGACATCTTGGTCACTGATGGTAAAAGGATATTGTTTCGGGTCAAGGACGGCCCCATCCGGCGCTGAGATTTCCTGCAAATAGTACGAGCCGCGGGGGAGGGGCCGCTTTTGTCATAGCCCTTTAAATCAGTGGTTAAGCTTCCGGCCTGAGTGCCGTTTGTTGTATAAATGCCGTAAACGGCATTTGCCAGTGCCCCGCCATAGGTAGCGTCGGATTTGTAAATTTCTACATATCCTTTGACAGTCTCGTTGCTGATGGGCTGGCCCCCGTTGGGTTCCACTATGACGTGCTGTACGTCCTGGGGCTGTGCTGAAAAAGAAAACGGGTATTCAGTTTCGTCCAATACCCAGCCTGGGGCGGTCTGAAGCTCCTTCAGATAATAGTCGGAGATAGGAAGGTCAGCGGAGGACGAGCCTTGCAAGGTTTTCATCGATACCGAAGATATCCAGAAGGGAGTTCTTTGGGATTACGGTATTGCCTGAATTGTTTTGAATGTCCTTAAATGAAAAATCCCAAACCGGATATCTTTGTAAGCGTCTGGGTTTGGGAACAGGTGTTTTCTTCTATGAATTTTTTAGGCTTACCGTTACCTTCTGCCGCTGATTGGTGACTGTGACTGGCTCTGTGTAGACGGTAACAGTTTGTCCTTTATAAGTCAGGTCAATAATAGGTTGCGTGGTAAAAAAACCCGGACGGGGCCGTTTTTTACCGCACGATATTGGCCCAGGGGGAATTCGGGCTTTTTGCTCCGCTGTTTACGGTAGCCAGACAATTTGGTTTTTGTATATAATTTTCTTCCCGCCTGCGGAGACAATATTTTCATTGGCGTAAATATCGTAAACAGCGCCGGAAAGGGCAGAAGGCCATAGGTTGGTGTATAGAGGGGGCCAAATTCAGAATCGCTTTGCGAGGCCCCGGTAAGAACTTCGCCTTGTTTGGTAATCAGAATATTAGCGGTTTGGCTTGATCGGAAACCGACAGGCTCAGGTGGCCCCGTTGGTGGTTAAATTAAATTCATGCTTTGTGGTATCCAGAATGGCACCGGAGGGCCTTCATTTCCTGTAAATAATAAGTGGCCCAGGGGAGGGACTTGCTTTTGACGTAATCGGTCGCTGAGGTGGTAACTCGTCAACCTTTGTGCCGCTGCTATCGTAAATGCCATAAACGGCCCCGGCGTAAAAAGCCGCCGTGGCATCGGTTTTTCTAATTTGGACAGTATGCCCTCACCGATAGCCAGCTTAAAATATGCTGGAACCGGGTCTCCGGCACCGCCGCCGGTAATCATGTTCTGATTGCCGCTGGGATTGTTTACCGACTGCCAGATCAGAATACCAGTAGAAGCCGGAGAGGGGAGGGCTTGGTCGAGCTGGCAGTTGTCCCGGTTGTAATTTTATTTGCGGTGCTGATACTCAGGGTGTTTCCATTCCGGGAGAGCGTCACACCGGAAATGGAAAAATTAAAGCTGGAAAGAACATTGTTAGTATCTGTAACTGTCTTTTCATATTTTTTGGTGGAAGGATTATAGTCTAAAATGATGGTGGGGGCCTCATTGATAGACGTGTCCGGAAAAACTTGGAATAATATAATGAGAAGTCAGACGTTTTTTCCAGTTCCTTGTATGCCTGGACAAATCCCGCATGGCCTGAAAAGGCGTTGTAGCACCGGGCGTCCCGTCTGGTATATGGGTGAGTGCTGTCCCGGTATCCCATCACAATTTCCCATATGATTTACGGGTAGCGAAATACTGTTCCGGCTTGTTTCAGGCAGGCTTTTGGTTTCGGGTAGCCATAAAGCAAGAGCAGGTTAATAGCTCTTTGCTGATTCAATGAGAGAGCGTTCCAGGCCGGAGTGGACGAAACAGTTTCGTAGAACCAGTCGGATTCGTTCCCGCCGATCTGTACGTCGGGCTGAATACAGTAGGCGATTCGGTTAGTTTCGTCCAGCCGCATAACAGTGCTCGAGGTTCCCGCACGATAGGTATAGTTTCCAATGCGTAAATCAGAGGTATACTGCAAAGGATCGCTAACGCCGTACCAATCCTGAATAGCATTGGCTGAGATAGGAATACCGAGCACCATAATGAAGGTGAGCAGAAGGGCGGTGAGCCGTTTTAAATATTTCATCACGTTTTCCTCCTTTGAATTTGAAAATATCTATGAAAAAAGCACCTGTTTTCTGAACAGACGCTAAAAAGAAATATATCAGGCCTTAGCCATACATGACGACAAAATGATTGTTGGAATCAAAACAAACATAAAACCGAATATCAGAGGGAGAATAAACAGCTCTAATGACAAAAATATTATTGTGCAACATATAACAATATTATCTTTTGCTTTAGCAATGCTTGTTCATAGAAGGGTTCCAAAGCATAAAGTCAGATGGTGGACACCCGTGAATTTCGGAAGGAAGGGAGGGGGTTAAAGTAAGAAATACCATAGCGCCATTCCCAAACTTTGCCTGGTAAAAATACGGGTTAGGGGTAGGCTTTGGGTCGGGCGCTGATTAATTCGTTTTGATCTGGAAGAACTGCCGCCACACTTCCACTGGTTCCCCCGCCGCTGGTGCCATTGGAAGCCGGACGGGAACTGCCGGAATTAGGGAAGGGAAGAAACCCCCGGTTTTGAGGAGAGGAACTAGTTCCGCTTTTAGAGGATTCCCCGAAGCTTTTGAAGAAGAACCGGAACTGTTATCCTTTTATCGCCGGAACTGGTTTTTGTCACTGGAATTTTCTTTGCCCGGTTTGGAAGAAGAATTCTTTTCGCTGGAAGCCCGGAACCTTGTGAAGCCGAGGCATTGAAGAAACCCCGTCGATTTTCTCCCGGGAAGAAGTAACCGACGAGACCGGAGAAGTGTTGTTTCCGTAGAGCTAGTCCCACGGGAACCGCCACGGCAATAATGACTACAGCCGCCGCACAGCTTATGAAGATATTGCGCTTTTTAGCGTCTGCGAAAAAATCTTTGATATGTTGCATTATATTCATGCTTATGCCTCCTTGTCACATATTATGTCACACGATTATTTTATCAATGAGAAATTAGAAAATCAATATGAAACTTATCTAATCTAATGGGAAAGCTCCGTCAAGAATAGAAAATCCAATATGCGATATTTATATTACTCGTTCCCTTCCTTTTTACTGTAATCAAATGAGATTCCGCAGCAGCTCGCCGGTGTCCAAAAACGAGGTTACAAGCCTGTTCCTTTTCCGGTTTTTGCTTCTGATGGAATTTGTCCTACATATTGATTAATATCTCTCTTTAAACGATCTAATGTTACTACAACTGTTTGCCGTTCCCGTAGGTTTTGTATCCTTTTTAGTTCTTCCTTCTTCTGTGCAATCCTGTGATCTAACTCGGTTCTCCTTTTTACACTTTAGGACAAGCTTTTCAAACTTATCATTGAAACCGTTACCTCAGCCTGTTCAACGTAATCCTTTAATTGTTTTTCGTCATACGAATACTACGCATGAATTCCTTTTTCTCACTGAACATAGAATCAATCCTTTCTGAAAAAATTTAGATGTCCGGGTTTGCGGGTAGCAAATTTTATAAACTTCTACTGAAAACACCTTGGAATAAAAACAGCCTTTTATGGTATATTAGAAAAGTCGCGTATGGATAACACTGAAAATAGGAGTGCAAAGATTAATGGTTTGGGAAAAAAAAAAGCCGTGGTTCCTCGCTTGGACTATTTTGAGAATAAAGGCGTTATGTCGGGAAGTAAGGAGTTTCCCCACATTGACCATATGAAAGACGAATTTCGGTATAAATAGAGCCGGTAGAGAATCAGCTAAAGGTTATGTATGGCACGGCCCATACTGCTTTCAATACTGTAAGGAAAGAAATCAAATTAAAACAGAAATGGTATTTCCTTTGAGTGACCAGGGACAGAAGATATTTACCATTGGTTGGAAGAAATGTACGCAGTAATGGAAAAAGAAAGTTTCGCCTTAATATGGCAATGAATACCCAAGGTCGTATTAAAGAAAACAATCCTTTCATACCGGGGGAACTGGTTTTCGCTCCTGGCGTTGTAACTCAAAATTCCTTCAGCAGCTCGACCAGGCCGGGAATAAACGAGTTACAGCCATCTAGTATGATATTTCATAAGAATCTATCTGCATATGTCGCATGGTTTGAAATACTTCCAAAATCCGTGCGTAGTTTGAAGAGGGATAATATTTTCAATGTTGTGAAATTCGGCAAACTATTTTTGGGAATTCGATAAAACAGCGGTTTTCAGATTCCAGCACCTTAATATCGTTTATGATAAGCTGATGGTCTAAGGTAATGCGCGGCGACGGCTTTTTAGCCTGGGGAATCGCTTCAATCTGTCTGATTTTTTATTTCTGTAATCTTCATAAAAGACACCTCTGAATGGGCGGAACTGGTTCGCTAGGGCGATAGAAAAAAAAAGGCTCAGAACCATTTCAAACAGTTCCGAGCCTTTTGTTATTATATGTATTTAGTTTGCCTTTTTCCAGTTCATCGACTTCCAATTCTAATTTTCAATCCGCCCTTTGTGCTTCTGAACATTGTCACGCACGGTTTTTAGATCGTCTTTGACTTCTTTTAATTCAGATACGGAATGCGGTTATCAAGCTTTTTCTAACAGGGCGGTATGCCCCTCCGCAATTAGGTGGATTTCCTTGGTGACTTTTTCTTCAATGACCGCAGTAAACTGATTCAATAGAACCTTGTTATTTTCCGCTATCATTTCTTTCGTTTCCTGCCGCAGAATTTCATTATTGTCTTTTCAAACCGTTCATCGAGCATAGTAGAGATCGCGTTTAAAAGTTCCATATCCATTTCAATCACCTCATAGTAGTTTTATTATAAAGGGAAATAGGGACAATTTACAAGCGCCACTTTTTGAGAATTAATACATGAGCGGGGAGGTACCTCCCCACGCTCTTTATTTATTCTTCAATCAGCCCATTTTTGGATAAGTGTTTTAATCGCGTGGGCTATTTCAAAAGCGTCTGCCCTGGGAAGATATTTTTCGAGGCTTTCACGGTTCCAGAAATAGTCTGTGTAAGAAGCAAGAGGACAGCCAGCACCGAAAGAGGGAGCGCACATGAAATGCCCGTCGGCGGATTTTCCGATATAAAAGGAAAAACCACTCCGGCCCTCTAGCTGTACTTTATAATGGCTTCCGTAATTTTCCAAAGAGATTATAGTTGCCTCATGCGTTTTTCCTCCCCGTCATGGTAAGAAAACGTAAGGGGCAAATCATTGGTTTTCTCTACTGGTTTTGTGGAAGCTTTCGGGATAGGAAGTGGGGGAAGGGGTAGTCTCTTTCTTTGGAGCCGAGGGCGGAACAGTTCCGCTTTTTCTGGACGGGTACAGGTTCCGTTTTGGTGTTTCGGGTTTTCTCTGCCACCGGGGGCCGAAGCCGGGAAGCGTAGGGACGGCAACCGCCGCCTCCTTTCCGGGTGGGCGGTGCCTTGGCGATATCATAAGCGGCATTGATAGAGAGGTCGCCGCTGTAAATATCCTGAATCTGTTCTTCTGAAAGATTTTCCGTGATCTGTTTGTATTTTCGGGCCTGTCTGTCGGAAATATTCAGACATTCGGCAATGGCCTTTTGTGTTTCCGCTGAATTTGCCCATATCCTGTAATTTCTGATAGTGAATCACTAAATCCTGATAGATTTTAATTTCTGTTCCGATGTATATTCGCGGTAGTTATTGGCCTCATGGAGCTTGATCTGCGCCTCGTCCGGGTCAAGGTTTTATAAACCAGTGCCCGGACGGTTTTCATTTCGGGTATATGTTTTTTAATAGCGGTCAGCGCTTTTCCCGGCGATTAGCTGATAACGGTTATTGGAAACCCGGTTCAGAAGTAAAGGCTGTAACAGGCCGTTGGCCTGGATACTCATAGCCAGATCATAATAATCCGATTCGGTATCATTGAGGCGGCTGGATTGTATTCCGCAAGGTCGATCTGGTCGACTGGAATCATTTCGTCTATTGCGGTATTTGTAAAGGCTGTTTGTGATATTGGTAACGTTGTTTAACCCTTTTTAAAATGCTGGCTGTATTAATTTTGCTCATTTCTTATTCCTCCCCTAAGTTGCTTCCAACAGTTTTTTTTCAATTACTTCATCGGCAAGGCTCCTATAGTCTAAACAGCCATTGCTTTTTTGACGGTGTTTATTGATCGGTTTCCCCAGGTTTCGGGCGGAACTGAGAGCGGAATTTTTCCTGATTTCTGTTTGAAAGCAAGGGAAAAATTTCTTGTTCATGCAATGCCTGGGAATAAGCAACTTTAATAGCGGTATGTTCTTTCATTGTAATGAGCACGCCTAAGACTTCCAGGGAGGAATTATAATTCTTTTGATATCCACAAAATCCTTTTGGCAATACACAAAAGACCTTGTAATGCGTTGTCGTCCGGTATGGTTACCAGGAATCAGGTAATCGGTGTAAACGTGCATAAATTCTCTTTAATCCGGTATCCGTTTGTAGGACAGTCAATAATGATAATAATCATAATCGCTGTCAATGGGGAACAAAGCGTTTTTTTAAGGTTTGTTCTTGACGGTCTTTTTCTTATCGTGTAAATAGTCCTCAATAGTTTTGAACGGATACACAGAAGGGAGCAGGTCAAAGCCAAACTGGTAAGCCGGATCGTATCACGGGCGGAACTGGTTCCCCTCATGACAGAATCGATGGAGGGAGGGCTTCATCGTACAGATCAAAAAGTAACTTGTGGCGTAGGATTGACAATCCAGATCAACCAATAATACTTTGAATCCTCTCTCCGCTAGAATTGCCGAGAGGTTGACGGCGGTAGTCGTTTACCCACCCGCCTTTTTCATAGGTTACTGCAATTTTAATACTCGAATCATCTTTCCTTTCTGTATTGCAGTTTTGAATATGAAAAAAGAGACTGATAAAATCAGCTTTTTTGCCAAATATTGGTTGAATCTGGGTCACCTGACTCTTAATCAGGGTGGGTTCGAGCCCCTGATGGTGCACCAGAAATTTTGACGCACATTTTTTAAGCTGTAAGCAGGAAGAAGCGAGCACGGCGAGAAAAGGCCGTAAAGGAAATATGCCGGCGGCATATTTTTAGGCCGGGGGTAGAGCCCTGATGGTGCACCAGAAGAAGGCCGGAAGGCCGGTGCCTCTGGCCAGATATGGCCCGTTGGTCAAGCGGTTAAGACATCGGCCTCTCACGCAGGTAACGGGGGTTCTGATTCCCCCACGGGTCACCAAAAGAAAGCAATGAAATTACAATAGAATCGAACCCGGAGGAAGATTCTCCCACGGTGTGGGAGAAATGCCGCAAAGCGGCAAAGAGGGTCTGCGCTCCTGTTCTGGCTCATTTCCAAAGCGGATGTAGCGACGCCGCCGGCGTTTGCGGCCTTGCCGGGAGCGAACAGAATACCGTTCTTCTGGAGATATTCGGTGGCCTCAAGGGTGGTGGGCATGTTGGCGCCTTCCGCAACGGCAATGCAGCCGTTGGCAACCAGAGCCTTGGCATCATCCAGATTCAGCTCGTTCTGGGTGGCGCAGGGCAGAGCCACGTCGCACTTAACGGACCATACGCCCTTGCCCTCGTGGTATTCGGCATTGGGACGATAGTTTTTGTACTCGGACAAGCGGGCGCGCTTGACCTCCTTGATCTCCTTGACGGCATCCAGATCCAAACCCTCGGCGTCATAAATCCAGCCGGTGGAATCGCTCATAGTGACAACCTTGGCGCCCAACTGCATGGCCTTCTCCGCGGCGTAGATAGCTACGTTGCCGGCGCCGGAAATGGCGATGGTTTTGCCATCCAGGCTGTGGCCGTTGTGCTTCAGCATAGCGTCGGTGAAATACAGAAGGCCGTAACCGGTGGCCTGAGTTCTTACCAGAGAGCCGCCGTAGGTCAGGCCCTTACCGGTGAGAACGCCCTCGAAGGAATTGGTCAGGCGCTTATACTGGCCGAACATGTATCCGATCTCACGGGCGCCGGTGCCGATGTCGCCGGCAGGCACGTCGATATCCGCGCCGATATATTTGGAAAGCTCGGTCATAAAGCTCTGGCAGAAGGCCATCACCTCGCGGTCGGATTTACCCTTGGGATCGAAATCAGAGCCGCCCTTGCCGCCGCCGATGGGCAGGCCGGTCAGGGAGTTCTTGAAGATCTGCTCAAAGCCCAGGAATTTGATGATACCGGTGTAAACAGAGGGATGGAGACGCAGGCCGCCCTTGTAAGGTCCAATGGCGTTGTTAAACTGGATGCGGTAGCCGGTGTTGACCTGCGTTTGACCCTTATCATCCACCCAGGTTACCTTGAATTTAAACTGGCGGTCCGGCTCGGTAATTCTTTCCAGAAGGGCTTCCCTGCGGTACAGCTCCTCGTTTCGGTCGATGACCGGGCGCAGAGAGTTTAAAACCTCCTCCGCGGCTTGCAGAAATTCGGGTTCCGCTGCATTTTTTGCTTCAGCTTGGCTAGTACTTCATCG
>VOFE01000995.1_pt1 | contig 35875 bp, 47 predicted proteins | sample 5384071 | NCBI WGS metagenome assembly VOFE01 (sample SAMN12384724, study PRJNA508395) | human gut metagenome | isolation source: healthy gut D | host: Homo sapiens
TCGTAGTTAGAAGGAGCTGCGCAACGTCCCTCGTAACCGAAGAAGTGGTGCTGTGCAGAGAACTTACCAACAAACTTGCCTTCCTTCTTCCATGCAGCCAACTTCTCAGCTACCATGCGAGAGAGCAACTTCTCTGTCTCGATGAGAGAAACCTGTACGTTTCCGTGAGGGTCACGGTCGAGGCAAAGCTGGCGAGCTACGTCAGCTGGCAAAGACTCCAATACAGCGAGGTTGTCCTTAGCGATGGCACCCTTAACGAATGCAATCTGCTCCTCAGCGCTGGCAAACTCACGGCTCTCGCCTGTTGCAGGGTCTGTAAGAACCTCGTTCAATTCTGCGATGAGCTTCTTGATAGCTGGGATGAACTCGATCAGGCCCTCTGGGATGAGAACAGTACCGAAGTTGTTGCCCTCAGCAGCACGGTTAGCTACTGCAGTTGCAATATAAGTAACCACATCATCGAGTGACATTTCCTTAGCCTCTACCTCCTCTGAAATCAAGCAGATGTTTGGCTGAGTCTGGAGTGCGCACTCAAGAGCGATGTGAGAAGCTGAACGACCCATCAGCTTGATGAAGTGCCAGTACTTACGTGCTGAGTTACAGTCGCGCTCGATGTTACCGATGAGCTCAGAATATGTCTTGCAGGCTGTATCGAAACCGAAAGAAGTCTCGATCTGCTCGTTCTTCAAGTCACCGTCGATAGTCTTAGGGCAACCGATTACCTGTACGCCATACTTCTTAGCAGCATAGTATTCTGCGAGAACGCAAGCGTTGGTATTTGAGTCGTCACCACCGATGATGACAAGTGCCTTGATGCCGAGTTCACGAAGAATCTCGATACCCTTCTCAAACTGGTCTTCCTTCTCAAGCAGGCAAGCCAACAGGAAGTGTTTCCGGAGAATTGAATTCCTGAAGCAGTCGGGAACGGGCTATCTTATTAGGGTATTCTCCCGCCAGATAAGCAATATCATTCTCTTCAGGGAGATCTTACGTTCCAAGTCAGGAACCAGAGTAGCCGTACGTGCCAACTCCACTTGTGCCTGTCGATAGGAAGTCTCGGAAGTCAATCCTCCTTCAAACCGGATACGTGCCAGGCGCACTCCTTCTTCACGAGCTTTCAATGTTTGCTTAACTATGTCTAACTCTGTATCCAATGCTACCAATTCATAGTAAGCCTGTGCCACTTCCGCCACAATCGTCATCTGAAATGCACGTTGTGCTTCAACCGACTGCAAATACTCGGCAATGCTGGCCGAACGCGCCCATCGCAGATTTCCCCAAAGATCGACTTCCCACGAAACGAGGAATTGTGCTTCAAAGGTTTCCGATTTCTTAAAAGCATCTCCTCCATGATTCTCAAGTTCACGTTCAGCTGTCACTTTTCCTTTAATATCCGGAAGCAATGCAGCCGTAGAAATTCGTTTTGTGCAGCCATTTCTTTCACACGGGCAGCAGCAATCAGCATATCTTTATTGTGATCCAACGCACGGTCTATAAGACTGCGGAGAGTGGAATCAGCATAAATATCTTTCCAGTCCTGATCTCCGAAACTGACAGAATCCTGATGTTGAGCCAAACTATCAGGTAAATGAAGATCAGGACGGACATAGCTTTTCCCTACCTTGCAGGAAGTTAATTGCCAATACCATCGGAAGCATACCCAGAACAAATGCCAATGAGGTCATCAGGATCGGACGAAAACGCATTCGGGCGGCATGAAGGGCAGCCTTAACAACCTCAACTCCGGAATCGACCTGTATTTTGGCAAACTCGACGATCAAGATCGCATTCTTTGCTGCCAAACCAATCAACGTCACCAAGCCGATCTGGAAATAAATGTCGTTGTGCAGGCCCGTCACCCATATTCCAAGGTAAGCTCCCAATGCTGCAACCGGCAATGAAAGCAGTACTGCGATCGGTACGATCCAGCTTTCATATTGGGCAGCTAGAAAAAGGAAGACGAAAAGAAATACCAGCGCCAACACGAATCCAGTCTGTCCACCGGCCTTTTTTTCCTGATAAGAAAGTCCGCTCCATTCCAGCCCGATATTCTCAGGCAGATGCTCGCGGGCAATCCGCTGCATGGCGGCCATTGCTTCGCCAGAACTATATCCAGGAGCGGCAACAGCACTAATAGCAGCAGTCGTAAACATATTAAAACGTTTGATCGTTCCCGGTCCTGTTGTATAGCTGGTCGTTCCTAAGGCTGTTAATGGAACCATCGAACCGTTCTGTGCACGGACAAAAAACAGGCCAAGATTATCACGCGTTGCACGATATGGTGCCTCCGCCTGAATATATACCTTATATATACGGTTGAACATGTTGAAATCGTTCACGTAGACGGAACCTAAATAAGCTTTCATAGTTGAGAAGATATCCGTCAACGGGATACCGAGAAACTTCGCGCGGTCGCGGTCTACATTGAAGTAGAGCTGCGGAATCTCCGACTGCAAGGCTGAGGACACACCTGTCAGTTCCGGCGCTTGTGATGCATAGAGCATAAAAGTGTCGGTAGCCGCCACTAAGTTTTCCCAACTGGCATCACCACGGGCCTCAAGTTGCATTTCCAAACCTCCGCTCTCTCCTAATCCTGGAATCACAGGAGGACGGTTCAGATAGGCCAATATCTCCGGATAATATAAGAACTCTTTACGGCATTGTTCCATTACATCTTCCACTCCCATGTTGGAAGATTTGCGTTCCTCCCAAGGCTTCAGAATAACGGTCAGGGTAGAACGGCTCTGCGAAGTTCCGACACGTGCGCTGCTACCGGTCACATTTTGCACATATGCGACAGCCGGCAGACTTTCAATGAAAGCGATGGCTCGATCTGTAATTTTACGCGTACGTTCCAAAGTCGCCCCTTCGGGCATCACCAGTTCGACAGTAAAGAACCCTTGGTCTTCTTCAGGAATAAAGCTGGTCGGGATTACCCGATTCAACACAAAGATGAACACGATTACCATTCCGAAACCGGCCAGGATGCGCCTTGGATTCCGAATCGCTTTTTCCAGTAAATGGCCGTATTTATTATTTCCTTTGGCCAACCAAATATTGATTTTACGGAAAACAATATTTTTTTCTTCCTGTTCGGACGTAGAATAATCGCACACATCATGGGGGCTCAACGTCAATGCCACGACTGTGGATAACAGTACGGAAACTACGATCGTAATGGAGAACTGACGGTACAAAGCTCCAGTAATTCCGCTCAAAAAACTAACAGGAACAAACACGGCCGCCAACACCATAGAGGTAGCGATTAAGGCTCCGACAATTCGTGCATGGCTTTCATGAGTAGCCTCGCGTGCCTCAGATGCTCTTCATGCATCAAACGTTCCACGTTTTCCACCACAACAATAGCATCATCCACTACAATACCGATTGCTAGAATCAAACCTAACAAAGTCAACATATTGAGTGAGAACCCATGATCAGCATAAAACCGAATGTTCCGATCAAAGAGATAGGAACAGCAATTGTCGGGATCAAGGCCGCACGCCAGTTCTGCAAAGATAGGAATACCACCAATACGACCAAGAACAGAGCTTCAAATAAGGTTTTATATACCTCGTGGATAGACTGCGATATATATTCGGTTGCATCGAAAGGAAACTTATATTCCAACCCTTCTGGAAAATTCTGGCTGATTTCTTTCATCGCCTCCTTTACATTCGTAGCTACTTCCAGTGCATTGGCTCCCGGCAACATATAGATAGCAAGTATAGCCGCATTTTTTCCATTCAGTCCACTTTCCGTCGAATAAGAAGAGGCTTCAAGTGAAACTCTTGCCACATCACGAATACGGACAATAGAGCCGTCTGGGTTGGCACGGACTACAATATCTTCGAACTCCTTTACCGTAGACAAACGTCCTCTGGCAGTAACAGGCAAAGTGATATCGACATCCCCAATACCGGTTGTTTTCCCAACTCACCGGCCGCTGATTCGCTATTTTGATCCTTCAATGCATTTTGTAAATCCTGCACGGTCAGTCCAAAGTTTGCCAACTTATCGGGTTGTGCCCATATCTGCATCGCGTAATAGCGGCTACCAACATTCGATACACGGCCCACACCCGGAATACGACGCAATACATCAACACATTGATAGTCGCAAAATTACTCAAATAGATTTCGTCAAACTTCGGATCAGTAGAAGTCAAACAGAGCGTCATCAACTGACTGGGAGCCTGTTTTTCTACGGAAATACCATTTTGAATAACTTCCGCCGGCAGACGGAGATTCAGCCAGTTTCACACGGTTTTGAATTTCTACTGCAGCTAAATCCGGATCAGCAGATACGTCAAAAGTGACCGTTGCCGAGAAACCTCCGGAGTTAGAACTATTTGATTCCATATAAAGCATCCCGGGGGTACCATTGATTTCCTGCTCAATCGGAGTAGCTACCGCCTGCGACACAGTTAATGCGCTCGCGCCCGGATAGGACGCGCTGATCTTTACCACTGGAGGTGTAATCTGCGGGTATTGATCCACCGGAAGCATGGTCAGACCAATAATGCCGACAATCACTATCACGATAGAGATTACAGCCGAGAAGACCGGCCTATCTATAAAAAAAGTAACTTTCATCTCTTATTCTCCTTTCGCGTTATCCTTCGTTCCATTTCTTGCCCGGTCACTTCATTTTTTCGTAGTTATACTGTCCCCAGCTTCGGCTTCCGGATCACTGACCCGTACTTTCATTCCCGGTGTCAACTTATGGAACCCTTACAACCACCACCTTTTCTCCTTCTGCCAGTCCTCTTTTACCACCACATTATTCTCCGACTTCCGGTCCTAACTCAATAAAGCGTTTCTCTACTGTATCATCTTTACGCATCGTATAAATATAAGCGCCTCCTTTTTCAATAGTAACAGCTTTCATTGGAACAACGAGGGCTCCTTCGCGCACGTCCAATAGCAGTTTTACTTTGGTAAACTGTCCCGGAAGTAATACCTGTTTCGGATTAGGCATTTCTGCACGTACAGAGAAAGTACCCGTTTGAGGATCGACTTGCGGCTCGGCAAAATCCACATATCCTTTATAGGGGTATACGGTATTATCTGCTAAAGTAATAGTAATATTTGGCTGCCAGGAACGAGTAGAATCCTGTTGTCCGAGGTTAATATTCCGTTCTTTACTTTTCAGATAATCGAGTGCCGTCATACTGAAATCCACCAATACGGTATCACTCTTCACAATAGTAGCAAGCAATGATTTTCCTCCGGGGCCTACTAACGTACCCAAATCCACATTTCTTTCACTAATGTGTCCCGATAAGGGCGAACGAACAATGGTATAACCCAATTCCAATTCCGCCTGCGCCAAGTCCGCCTCACTCATCGCCACTGTCGCTACAGCGCTTTCATAAGCTGCTTCCGCATTATCCAGATCCAGCTGGCTAGCGGCATTTTGTTCGTACAACGGACGGATACGTTTCAAGTCACGTTCAGCTTTCAATGCCTGTGCTTCGTCCTTTTTTCAACTGAGCTCTCGCCTTATCGGCTTTCGCACGATACTGATCCTGATTGATCACAAACAGGACCTGATTCTTATTTACATAAGTGCCTTCGGCAAAAAGCATGTTTTCCAGATAGCCTTCTACACTGGCACGTACTTCGACAAATTGCTGGGCACGGATACGCCCCACATATTCTCCGAATATTTCTACGTCGTCTTTCATAACCGGTTCAACAATCACTGTCGGCATTTCCGGTGCAGCCTTCTGAGGTCGTGTCAGTATCCAATACACTCCCAACACAATTACCATACATACTACAGCAGCAATGGTTCTCTTTCTCCTCAGTTTCAACTCATGTTTCGAAAAGAATAATCTCATATCGAATCTTATTATTTAATTTAACTTATGTTTGTTCTATATCCTTATTTACAACTCATATACCAAAAATGCGTTAGCTGCATTATTTGCTTAAAATCAAAGCATTAGATATTTCTTCGTTTTGCAGAAAGTGTGGAGATTCACTGTATGGTGTAGAAATAATCCACATTTCCGACTTTTGGAACATTTTTTTTAATTCCGATTTCAACAACTAAACAAATTATGCCCTACATTTGTAGTTATATTCAACATCAACACTAGACCATGTCCTAATGAAAAAACAAATCTTCTCAACATTAGTTTTATCAATGTGCCTACTATTGCCTTTTTCCTTATATTCTCAGGAGCAACGCAAGAAGGTAGGTGTAGTTTTGAGTGGCGGCGGTGCCAAAGGAATGGCGCATATCAAAGCATTACAAGTGATCGAAGAAGCCGGAATTCCTATTGATTATATAGCCGGCACCAGCATGGGAGCTATCGTAGGCGGTCTTTATGCCATCGGTTATACTCCCGAGCAATTGGATAGTATGGTTCGAAAACAAAACTGGACGTTTCTATTAAGTGACCGTATCAAAAGAAGTGCCATGTCATTGACAGACCGTGAGCGATCGGAAAAAATACAGTCTCTATTCCTTTCACCAAAACTCCCAAAGATGCCGCTACCGGAGGAATCATGAAAGGACAGAATCTGGCTAATCTATTTTCAGACCTTACCGTAGGGTATCATGACTCTATCGACTTTAATAAACTCCCCATCCCTTTCGCTTGTGTAGCAGCAAATGTTGTTAATGGAGAACAAATTATATTCCACAACGGGATCCTGTCTACTGCCATGCGGGCCAGTATGGCTATCCCAGGTGTATTTACACCGGTACGGCAAGACAGTATGGTATTAGTGGACGGTGGAATTGTAAATAACTATCCGGCAGATGTTGTGAAAGCTATGGGGCCGATATTATTATCGGAGTAGACGTGCAGAATGCTCTGAAGAAGGCTGACAAGCTCAATAGCGTCCCCGACATTCTGGGGCAGATTGTAGACATCACCTGTCAGTCTAACCATGAAAAAAATGTAGATCTCACAGATACCTATATTCGTGTCAATGTAGATGGATATTCATCCGCCAGTTTTACTCCAGCCGCCATTGATACCCTGATGCGTAGAGGCGAAGAAGCAGCAAAAAGCCCAATGGGGTTCATTGCTTGCTTTGAAAAAGAAAATAGGAATAGCCGAAGATTATACCCCGAAACAACATGGTCCTTATTCTTCTCTTTCTAATGCGCGTACGGTTTATGTGACGGACATCTCATTTTCCGGTGTAGAGGTGGATGATAAAAAAATGGTTGATGAAGAAATGTAATCTGAAAGAAAACAGCGATATTTCCACTCAACAAATAGAACAGGCCCTGTATCAGTTACGTGGCAGTCAGTCCTACTCCAGTGCCAGTTATACGTTGAAAGAGACACCTGAAGGTTATCATCTCAATTTCCTACTGCAAGCAAAGTATGAAAAAAGAATTAATCTGGGTATACGTTTCGATTCGGAAGAGATAGCCTCTTTATTAATCAATGGAACGGCAGACCTCAAAACTCGTATTCCTTCCCGCCTGGCTCTTACCGGTCGGTTGGGTAAACGATATGCTGCCCGCATAGACTATACGCTGGAACCAATGCAACAGCGTAATTTCAACTTCTCGTATATGTTCCAATACAATGATATCAACATTTACGAGGAAGGTGACCGTGCCTATAATACAACTTACAAATATCATCTGGCCGAATTCGGCTTCTCTGATGTATGGTACAAGAATTTCCGTTTCGGACTCGGTCTTCGTTTTGAATATTACAAATACAAAGATTTCCTGTTCAAGAAACCTGAAATTTCCGACCTGAAAGTAGAATCCGAACACTTTCTAAGTTATTTTGCCCAAGTGCAATATAATACCTATGATAAAGGACGTTTCCCTTCTAAAGGAAGTGACTTCAGAGCCGCCTATTCACTCTATACGGATAATATGGCACAATACAACGAACACGCTCCATTTTCAGCACTGAATGCTTCGTGGGCAAGTGTCATCCCTGTGACCCGCCGTTTCTCCGTCATTCCTTCCATTTATGGACGTATCCTGATCGGAAGAGATTTTCCCTATCCACTGCAAAATGCCATTGGCGGTGACGTACCCGGTTTCTATATTCCACAGCAATTGCCGTTTGCCGGGGTTACCAACCTGGAATTGATGGATAACACCATAATGATTGCGTCTATTAAATTCAGACAACGCATGGGAGCCATTCATTATCTCACGCTGACGGGTAATTACGGGCTAACGGATAGTAATTTCTTCGATATATTGAAAGGCAAGCAATTATTCGGTGTTAGTGCAGGCTATGGAATGGACAGTATCTTCGGGCCATTGGAAATATCATTGGGATATTCCAATCAGACGGACAAAGGAAGTTGCTTTGTGAATTTAGGGTATTACTTCTAATGTAATACAGTATTTTCGAAAAGCAAAAGAGGAGACCGCTTCACAGTGACCTCCTCCTTCTATACTCTATATGAACATGCCCCAAAGGGTTTATTGAAAAAGGAGCATATTCAAAAGGGTTTTATCTTAAAATGAATAATTAAAAAACTTATTATACTGCCATCAACTTGACAAACGGTATCAAAGTCATATCAACGATCTTCACAGACAGTTGATATTCAGAGGAAATATGCATCAAAATAAAATCTGATGCATGAGGCCCCTAAATTAGGTAAAGAAGTACCTCTGTACTTTTTCCTAATCGACTAAGGCAGGGATTCAATGCTACAAATGAATCTAAGCCCCTATATACTCAAATAAAACATCTTAAATACTACCACCCTTACCACCGCTATGTGTCGGATTATAAGTAACCGTTTTATATTGATGGTCCGTACCGGTATAACGAGTTGCTGTAATCAGAAACAGACTTTTTTGACCCTTAAACTTTACATTAGCCGTCAACGTGGTAGTACGGACTCTTTGCATAGCAAGTATAACTCATGGTAGTATATCCGTTTACATTTACAGTGTTATAAACACGTTCAGTTTCCGTAATGCCAGATACCGATCCCATTAATGAGAACATACGAGTTTTCATAAAAGCAACCATTGCATTCACCGTTTTTGTATCTTCAGCACTAGCACCAGCTCCTAATTGCGATTTAACTTCAGCAACAAGACCAGCATCATTCTTATCATAGTCCCAACCAGACTTTTCCTTATATTTCAGTTCAATGCCAGCCACCGCTTTAGCATTCTCGCTATTATCACGACTAGCTTGTCCTAGAATATTAGTTGTCACAGTTTCATTACTAATCTTGCTGTATACTTTATTCTCTATAGCATAAGCAGAGAAGTGATCGACTTCGGCTGTATATGCAGTGACAGCTCCACTTTCTGTAGTAGAAGATATATTTTTAATTACATTTCCATCATTATCTTTTGCATCCTCCCATTCTCCTGTATTTGGATTCTGATAAGTAAGTATCATATCAGCATCAGCGAATGTTATTCCAGGGATAGGATTAGGAATAGAAATCGTAACAGACTTCTTAAATTTCAAACCAGACGGTTCAAATTTAGCAGCAGCTAAAGGTATGCTTTTAGGTACATCTCTATTCACGTCCTCTGCCTTTACTTCAGTAGTTACTTCTTCAGGAGCAGGAACAAAGGTTGTCACACTAATGTTGACTTTACCATCTTCAACAATTCCGGCTTCCTGAGATGCTTCTTCAATTGCACCTGCCGGTATTCACCAGTTCGACTTTCACGAGCGGTTTATCCTCTACAACTTTCTTCCGGCTCAACCTGTCCTCCCGGCTTTTCAATTGCCTGATTCGATTCACTATTATCCTCTACTTTAGTTTCTCCTGTAGCCTCTATTGACACCAGTTTTTACCGGACTCTCCTTTGTCAAAGCCAGAGCACCGTTACCACACTACGATTCTCTGCATTATTTCAGCAATGACAACTGACGTTTTCTGTGAAAGATATCCATTAGAAGACGCTTCAATACTATAAGTACCTGTAGCACTTTCTGTAACAGAGAACTTACCATTCGAGTCGGTTGTGTAATTTTTACTACCCACTTTTACCTTTGCCCCATCCATTGCTGCTCCTCCAGAAGTCACCGTACCCATAATGTAATACTCCACTACCGGTTTTGGAGTTTCAACAACTTCCCCTTCTGCCGGTTTCGGATCGTCATCATCATCGTGACAGGCTACTGTCGCAAAGTTAACATACCCAAGGCTATCGCCATGGCACTCACATAAAACCATTTTACACTTTTCATAATGTTTCAAATTTGTTAAAAATACTTGTTCATATCAATCATGTTTCACTTCTCACTCGTTTTAATCAAATAATAGCGAATATGATCCGGCTGCCAGAAGCGTGAATTCTCGACCGACTTAGGTTCAACACTATAACTTTCCCCCAATGAACGATGAGCGTATTCATTCCCGCTACGCATATCATACTGAAAAGCAAAATATTCGGGAAGCATTACCCGCTATGCATGCCGCTTGCGTTTCTTCCCCGGTAACGGAATAGAGAAGTTAAACCCTGCATTCTTTGCTCCGTCCGTGTACATACCATATATACCCACAATATATTCGCCGAAATAACGTGAAAGCGTTCCGCGTACTCCATAATCTCCATAAATAAAGCGGGCCCCTTCTACCTTCACCAAGGTATTCACTTCCGGCACATAATATCCTACGCTAATCTGTCCATTGACTCTTTTCCATTGACTCATTCTCCCAGTCACTGCCGTAGAAATGGGAAGAACCGGTAATTCCTCCTCACCTTCTACCGTCCACCTGCCGTTTGCAGAAAAATAACCGATTCCCGCAGCAAGTCCCTGACGGTCATTAGAGAAACTACCGCCAGTCAGGTATCCTTTCCAATGGTTAGCCAAGCGAAAATCCTGACGCAAAGCCATGAATCCCAAGCGAACACAGTTCCACTTACCATCTTCATTACTTACAATAGGCAAAGAAACCTGCATCCGTAGCGAAGCTCCTTTCCATAATTGCATTTCCAGAGCAGGTTGCAACTCGAGTGCCGCCTTATACAACTTATAAGTTACATTATTGACTAACATCACACCAGGATATATCACAAAATCTACCTTACCGAAAGTACTGTCTTCCCGTTTTATTCCTTTCAAACGACGCATGGCGGTTCCGGTAGAAGTAGTCATCTCCATATTACGATATACCTCATCCAACGTGTATTCACCGGACTGACATTGTTGAACCAAGGTTCTGCCGGGAGAGTTATACACAGCTGGGGTAACGCATTATCTAATATAAGTAGCTGTAGAGTCGGCATTTCTGGCATAGCAACCAAATGACGTATAGCAATACCGATCCCATTATAACTCCTCTATAAACAGAGGTCTCAAAAGCCGCAGTTATCGTGTCACTTTTCTCTACAACTGAAATATTCTCCATATCCAACTCTTTCAGTGTCTCGCTCACACGAACTGGCTGTGCCATGTAACAAAGAAATACCACAGAGAAACAACATCGTCTACACTAACAATCCTTTTCATCTTCTTTTAATGCATTAATGTACATTCATACCGCAGACCAGCGGAAACACATGTAAATTCACGAGTAAACACGTTGACGGACAAATGCTTCCAAAAGCGCATAGCAGCCCCCATATTCCAACCACGCGTATCATATTCCGCCATGAACTTCAATTCTTCCGGCAAAAAGAAGGCGTGTAGCGGACACCTCCGAAAGGTCCTTTATTAAATACCACGACAATCGCCTTGATGAATATACCATCCGGCTGTGACAGCCAATTGGTCTCCCGAACGAAATCCGATAGTCTTTGTCAACACACCATAATAAGCTCCCCAATATGGAGTCTTCTTCTCTGTCAAAAGATCATCTCCACCAATCACAACAGCCGGAAAATAGCGGCTTTCTTTTATTGGACGAATGCGAATCGTATTAGAACGGTCCTGATTATGATAACCCGTTCTGCCTGTGCCGGTTGTCATTTTGAGTAATGTCATCCGATAAGTGAATTCGATAAAAGAGAAAACAGAGTCATATCTACGAAATAGTTCATGGTAGGAAAACTGAAAACCGATGGGTAACTTGCTCGGGTAAGAAATTGCTCCTCCCATAAATGTACCGGTCTCTTGCATTTCAGCGGTAGGTATCATCAACTGCCCCGTTGTTCCCAATGGAATATTGCGCATGAACCAAACTGGTCGTCAATATGAAAATCAGAAGTAGAATACTACCTTTCAACGAAATAAATGGCTTATTCCTAAAAGCCGCTTTAGTTTGTTTCATCTTTATTTGTATGTTATTACTTTTAAATAGAATATTCTCAAAACTTTTTTGATTAATCCACTATTTTTACCTTATATAATTCTGTTACTTCTTAGGTAACGGTAAACACACAATCGAGACCAACCGGAATGAGAACAGAGAAAAACATCGACAATTACAGTGAGAGAAGAGCTTTTGCCTTTAGCGAAGGGGAAATTCTTTTTAAAACAGGACATATAAATCAGGGCATGAAGATATATTATTTCATGTTCGGATTTTTTTGCCCTATGTTTCAGATAAAACGAAAAAAAATGGAGATTATTTGTTTGCTATTTCTTTTTTTGTCTATCTTTGCGTCAAATTTAATTCTGTTACCTAAGAAGTAACAGATACATTTAAATGCTGATTATTAAAGTTTTGTCTATATATCACCTGCCTGCATTGCAATTTCTAACGTAAGATAAATTCTTTCTATTTACTTCTGTACGTTCTCTTAATCCAAAGCCTTTCAGATAGATTTGTGTTGTTTTTATAGATTTGTGGCCTAATGATTCACTTATCATTTCAATAGGAACTCCGCGATATTTGGCAGTAGTGGCCCAAGAATGTCGGAAAGTATATGAAGTGACAGGCGAATTTAAGCGCAACGCTCTCGCCAAATCCTTCAAACTATTATTGAACTTTCGAAGTGCAGACTGATATTCCTTTATATGCTTTTTCATCTTTCCGCTTCTTATCACCATGACAGAATATCGAATAAATAGTCGGGACAATCAGGAAGAGCAGGTTTATTGCTTCGAAGCTGATTCATCATCTCCTTTGCACTTTCGAGAATTTCCAGGCTCATTGGTGTTTTAGTCTTGATACGATTATATCGTAGCACATTACTGTCTAAGGACGACTTTTCTAAATGAGCCAAATCGGCAAATGACATTCCACAAAACTGAAACATTAAAGCAGCAATCGTCTGCGTACGACGCAAACGTTCGGATTTCGGGTCCTCATATAGAAGTTTGTGTAACTCGGTCACAGGCAATGCTTTCTTTTGCCGGATATCCACGCCTGTATAGACATCATGAAACAACCGGGGAACATAAGGGGCACTTCCCGCTTCTACTCCCCGATTATAGATACTACGCAGCATACGCATATAAGTAGAAACCGTATTGAGCTTTAATCCGGACCCGTAAAGATGCTGTCCATAGCATCGTAAACACTCCCGGGTGACTTGCCTGAACGATATGTTACCTGTTCCACAAAACTTACTAAAAGAAAAAAGAGCATTCTTATAAACATGAGCGGTAGAATATCGCCCTTCTTTCCGCAAACGCTCAATGTACGCTCCGGCACATTGGCTAAATCCATTTTTATTCATCTTTTGCATCACTAGTTATTTTAGATTATACAATATATTAAGAGAAAGAACAAAAGTAAGCTACTTTATGATTGCAGCTATTATAAAAAAGAAAAATAAGAGAAACACCGTCATTCACGTGAAAGTTATTCTTGTACTTCGGTGAGAAAACAAGTGAAACCGATACAAAAACGAGGGTATCCAAAGAGGGCTGTACAAAGCGCTGAAACGCCCACCAGTAAAGGGGGAAAAGCCAATGAAAACCAGTAGAGTAGAGAAGAGTAAAGAAGAGTAAGTAAAAGTATTATTTCTGTTATAAACAACAGCAATAATACTGGGCAGAGAAGATGGCTTTGGCTGCTGCCGTTGTCGGTTCGGATCACTTCGTCGGTGCCGTTTCTGTTCCCGTGTCCCTCATGAACTGTTCGTCCGGCAGATGACCGACTTTTGTCTGGTAGGTTGTTGATGCTCGCCCGGTAGGTAACGGACATTCACACGGTAGATAACCTACGTTTGTACGTTAGGTAAATTCTATATTATTTCACGGGCTACCGCTTCACTAAAAATAACATTTGGCTCATACATAACCAACATTGGTTAAGTAAGTGACTTACCCTATCAACTGTTGAACTAAATAAATTACTCATTAGTGATCCGAAATGAACTAAATAGGAATTTATTGAAACCAGATTAACAAGTAAATCATATAAATACTATTCAGGATCACAATCAAACCGTTATTCCATCAATAATAGCCTGTGAAAATTTAAATGAAGAGATAGAAAGAAGATGAAGGCCTGAATAATGTTTTTCCCTATATTATTCGCTAGAATCAAAGAAAGTGCCTATCTTTACCGCAAGTATTTTTATTATTCACCATTAAACGTAAAGATTATGGCAAGTAGAAAAGAACTAAAAAGAATATAAACTATATTGCAGGTGAATTATTCACAGAGTGTCTTGTAAACAGCATGTTTATGCCTGGAACAGACAAACAAAAAGCCGATGAACTGATGGCTGAAATTCTGAAAATGCAAGATGAATTTGTAACCCGCATCAGCCACACCGAGCCAGGAAATGTAAAAGGTTTCTACAAGAAACTTCGTGCTGACTTCAATGCAAAAGTAGACGAAATTATTGAAGCTATCGGGAAATTGAACTAAAAACAAAATGAAGAAAGCAATTTATAGCTTCATTTATTATCGCATGCTAGGATGGAAGACAAACGTGACGGTGCCGGATTATGATAAATGCGTGATATGTGCCGCTCCACACACAACAAACCTTGATTTATTTATTGGAAAACTATTTTACGGTGCTTTAGGCCGTAAGACAAGTTTCATGATGAAAAAAGGAATGGTTCTTCTTTCCACTAGGAGTTTTTTTCAAAGCTGTAGGCGGGATTCCCGTAGATCGTAGACGGAAGACTTCGCTGGTAGATCAGATGGTTCACCACTTTAACGAATAGCAAAAAGTTTCATCTGGCTATCACCCCCGAAGGAACCCGCAAAGCGAATCCAAACTGGAAAGAAAGGCTTTTATTTTATAGCCTTGAAAGCACAGGTTCCTATCGTCCTGATTGGTATTGATTACAGCAAGAAGACGATTTCGGCAACGAAAGCTATTATGCCTTCGGGAGATATTAATAAAGACATGAGGGAAATCAAGCCTTTTATTTCAAAGGATTTCAAAGGAAAACATCCGGAGAATTTTGCTCTTGGAGAAATATGATTTAAACTTTTAGAAAAATTTGAAAATTAAGTATTAAATATAATGGATTCCATATCCGTATTTCTATCATACAAACCGATATTGTTTGGGAAAATAAACAAGAAAATCTCCGTTTGCTCCACGAAAAGCTGCAAAGTCTTCGTGGAATAACGGAGATTGTTGTTTTACCGGAGATGTTCTCCACCGGATTCAGCATGCAGAGCAGAATGCTAGCAGAGCCCAACTCCGGCAAAACAATCTCTACTTTGAAACAATGGGCTGCCTTATTTCAGCTGGCTATCTGTGGAAGCTATATAGCCACTGATAACGGACAGTTCTATAATCGTGCTTTCTTCCTCACTCCCGAAGAGGAGAATTCTATTTTACGACAAACGCCACCTGTTCCGTATGGGAAGTGAAGCCGAACACTTTTCCGCAGGTAACAAACGACTTATCATTCCCTATCGTGGGTGGAATATCTGCCTGTTGGTATGCTACGATCTCCGTTTTCCTGTGTGGAGCCGGAACGTAAACAACGAGTACGACCTTTTAATATATGTAGCCAACTGGCCCATCCCCCGCCGTCTGGTTTGGGACACTCTGCTTCGGGCGCGCGCGTTGGAAAATCAATGCTATGTATGCGGTGTCAACAGGGTGGGTATAGACGGATATCAGCTTACATATAATGGAGGAAGTAGAGTTTATTCTGCTTTCGGAGAAGAAATCGGCTCATTGCCGGACGAACAGGAAGGAATAGCTACGACAAGCCTCCAACTGGTGCTCTCAACCGGCTCAGGGAGAAGTTTCCGGTATGGAAAGATGCAGACGAATTCCATCTGTAACATTGGCAATATAACAAATGTTAAAAACAGATTCTTGCTGCAACAATACCTAGAACTTAGTAGTTAATTATATAGACTTCTTTTGTATCTTTGTCGTGAAAATACAGTCGTAAGGACTCTAATCTTACATAACTTAATAACAACTTTATGAAAACAAATCTTAGTTCTCAAATCACTCTCCACAGGGTCTCCCCCAGATACTACAGACCGGAGAATGCATTTGAAAAGTCGGTCTTGACAAGACTCGAAAAAATTCCTACAGACATCTACGAGTCCGTAGAAGAAGGTGCTAACTACATTGCTTGCGAAATAGCACAGACCATCCGCGAAAAACAAAAAGCAAGGATTATAGCGAAAACGGCCTGGGTGAGCTGCTTGCCCTGTACGGTTCGGCCTATAATGTGAATATCCGGGTATTCAACGATATCCAGCATACGATTACCGGATGGCCGGGCGGCAAGCCGAATGCCGACGATTCCAATCGTCCGGAGCGTGCTAACCCGTATCCGAAGAAAGTGATCGTATTCAGTCCGCACCCGGATGATGACGTGATCTCCATGGGCGGAACCTTGCGTCGTTTGTGCGAACAGCATCACGATGTACATGTCGCTTACGAAACTTCCGGCAATATTGCCGTAGGGGATGAAGAGGTAATCCGCTATTGCGAATATCTGCGCGACGTTTGTGCCAAATATACGGAAGACGAAACGGTTAAGAAGAAAGCCGAAGAAATCATCCATTTCCTCCGTTATGAAAAGGTGGAAGGTGAAGCTGAAAAACGTGATGTCCTCTTTATGAAAGGCACGATCCGCCGGGAAGAAGCCCGTGCAGGTGCCCGTTACAGCGGGATCAAGAGTGACGATCATATCCACTTCCTCGACTTGCCTTTCTATGAAACAGGGCTGGTGAAGAAGAACGACTTGAGCGAAGCGGATATTGCCATCGTGAAGAAGTTGCTGACGGATGTGAAACCTGATGAGATGTTTGTCGCCGGTGACCTTGCCGATCCACATGGAACTCATCGTGTATGTCTGAATGCCGTTCTGGCAGCTATCGACGAGCTGAAGGATGAAGAATGGCTGAAGAACTGCCGCATCTGGATGTACCGCGGAGCTTGGGCCGAATGGGAAATGGACCATGTGGAAATGGCTGTTCCTATCTCTCCCGAAGAATTGCGGCATAAGAGAAACGCGATCTTGAAACACCAGTCTCAGGCTGAAAGTGCACCGTTCCTTGGAGACGACGAACGTTTGTTCAACAGCCAAAATCAGCACTCCTAAACTGAATAGCTTCGATATTAATTACGACCGTAAGACAATTGCAATCTATGCATCGGAGAGCTTCGCCTACCAGCCTTTCCGTCGGAAACTGTAGAGAACATTTATAATCAAGTAAAAGAATTACTTCCGGGTCCCGTTCATTATTACCAACTCACTATTTATGCAGATGGCAAACCCATTGAAGATTTAGTGCCCAACCTTTATCGAAACAAGAAAAAAGATAAGGAACGGATGTCTTTGGACATTGATTATAAAGGAGCTCCCTGGGTGAAAAACATCTCACGCCCCAATGAAGTCTCACGCGGACTACAAGACCGCCACATTGCAATCTGGCAAAGCCACGGTAACTATTTCAAAAATGATAAAAACGAATGGGGCTGGCAACGCCCCCGCTTATTCTGCACCACAGAAGATATGTTCACTCAATCTTTTGTTCTTCCTTATGTAATTCCGATGTTGGAAAATGCAGGCGCCGTTGTCTACACGCCTCGCGAACGGGATACGCAAAAGAATGAAATCATTGTGGATAATGGTACCTGAGCGGACATAACAAGGCTTCTCTTTATCTGGACGTGAAAAGGGGGTAAAAAAGATTACGTTGGGACAAATGCTCCGGTAAGAGGATTCGCTCAAAAGAAAACAATCTACCAAGACAATGGGAAAATCCTTTCGCAGACGGTACTGCCGAATGATCTCCACAGAAAGAAAGAAAAAAAGAACAAGAAAAGACCAAGGCTTTTGCCGAATGGGTACCCCGATATCCGGAAACGGGAGAATATGCTGTATACGTATCTTACCAAACACTGCCGGGCAGCGTAAGCGATGCCAAATATCTTGTATTTCACAATGGAGGCGTCACGGAGTTCAAGGTGAACCAGCAAATAGGAAGCGGCACATGGGTGTACCTCGGCACATTCACTTTTGACAAAGGCCGGAACGACTACGGCATGGTGGTATTGAGCAACGAAAGCAAAGAGAAAGGCGTGGTCTGTGCCGATGCCGTCCGCTTTGGAGGGGGCATGGGCAACATTGCCCGCGGGGGACAAACCAGCGGCTTGCCCAGATACCTGGAAGGGGCACGCTACTTTGCCCAGTGGGCGGGAATGCCTTACGAAGTATATGCAGGACGTAAAGGGAGAATGATTATGCGGACGATATCAACACACGCTCCAATACAATCAATTATCTATCGGGAGGTTCTGTTTATAACCCACGGAAGAAGGGCTGGGCATACCTTTGGAAATGACGTATGGCATTACACAGTGACGCCGGATGCAGCAAAACGGACGAACTGATCGGATCACTCGGCATTTACACTACCGATTTCAATAATGGCAAACTGAATGCAGGAACAGACCGGTATGCCTCACGTGATCTGGCAGACATTCTGCTGACACAGATTCAGAAAGATATTCGTTCAAGCTATAATCTCCCTGGACACGGCGCAGTATGTGGAACCGTAATTATAGCGAGACACGGCTTCCGGCGTACGCCTTCCACCATCGTAGAACTGTTGTCGCACCAGAACTTCGCAGATATGCGCTTGGGACATGACCCTAACTTCAAGTTCACCGTCGGGACGCGCCATTTACAAAGGAATTTTGCAGTTTATTACCAGCCAACATGATAAAGATTATGTGGTACAACCGCTTCCTGTTAGCAACTTTGCTATTCGTTTCGGAAAAAAAAGAATACGCTGGAACTTTCATGGAAAGGAGAAGATGACCCGCAGGAGCCTTCAGCACGTCCACGTGAATACATTGTATATACCCGTATCGGTTATGGAGGTTTTGACAATGGCACTTTAGTCAGCAAAACGTCCCACACCGTTAAGATAGAGCCGGGACTTGTTTATTCATTCAAAGTAACGGCCGCAAACAGAGGTGGAGAGAAAGTTTCCCTTCTGAAATACTCTCAGCCTACAAAGCAAAACGTGAAACGTGAAAAAGTTTTAATCATCAATGGATTTGACAGAATCAGCGGTCCGGCCGTCATCAATACTCCGGATAAAGCAGGATTCGACTTAGAGCAGGATCCGGGAGTTCCGTATATATCGAATATTTCATTTTGCGGAGCACAAACCGGCTTCGACCGTACACAAGGGAAAGAAGGGAAAGGAAGTCTGGGACATAGCGGAAACGAATTAGAAGGAATGAAAATTGCAGGAAATACGTTCGACTATCCTTTTATTCACGGAAAAGCAATTCAGGCAGCCGGAAAATATAGTTTCGTATCATGCAGCGACGAAGCAGTAGAAAACGGAATCGTCACGTTGGAAGATTATCCGATTGTAGATTATATCTTAGGACTTGAGAAAGAGGATGCGTCAGCTAAGGCTTATTACAAAACATTTTCTTCAGCAATGCAACGCATTACTCCAGTTATTGCCAATCGGGAGGAAATCTACTTGTCAGTGGTGCATACGTAGGCAGTGATATGAATGGCACGCAAGGAAACAGGGAATTTACACAGAAGAGTTCTGAAATATGGGTATCAAGGTAGTCTGACGGACAAAAATTCTAATCGGATCAACGGACTCGGACGCACAATCAGTATTCCCCGATTGCCCAATGAGAACAACTATGCGATCCCCGCTCCGGATTGCATTGTCCCGGTAGATTCCGCATTTCCGGTATTTACTTATGCCCTGGCAATCAAAGTGCAGGTATTGCCTATAAAGGAAACTATCGTACCTTTTCGTATGGGTTTCCCTTTTGAAAGTATCCTGTCGGAAGCAGACATCGTGCAACGTAATTATGGCAGGCATATTGGGATTCTTTACTCAAAAATAAGAGTTATTGCAGGGAAAAAAAATATTTTTTATAGCCTGTTTTCATTTTAAATTCTATCTTTGCATTAATCAAGAAACAATAACTCTTAAAACTAAAAGAACAATGTATACTATACAAGCAAATCCTAGCGGTACACGCAGCATAGAGGTATCTAATGAAAACTTGAGAACAATTGAGAAATATTCTCTGTTCCGTCATCTTATCGACAGTACCGGTATTGTAGATGAAGCAGTTCTGGATAAACTGAAACTTAATATCCGCTCGCTTATCGCCAGTCAGGAGGAAGACAGTAAGGACTTGCTCGATCTTTGTATCGATGTGATTTATCACAATAATATGAAAGCATTCGGCCTGCAACAGCTCATCAAACTATATCTTACCTGGCTCTCCAGTCCGGAAGCGGAAGAAGAGGAGGAATAATGATTACGGTAGATACCCGGGGAATAACGGCATACAGTCCGTTAATTCCCGCAATCAAAACGCTGTTCCCGGCGCCATCATGAACCATGCTGATGCGTTTCAGGATCAGGAATATCTGTCCGAACAAGGTATCGGTTTCCGTGAGATCTATGACGGACGAACAGTTGACTGTGCAATTTACAATCGCAAAGTTTTAAGAAAGCAGCAATGATAAAGTTAAACATCCTGAGAGGATTGGTTAAACATCTCAATGAATAAAAAAATCATTTTATTTTATTATCCGTATCTTTGCGGCATGAAAGAATATCGACTGACCGACTGGTTACCCACTACCAAGAAAGAAGTTGAACTGCGTGGTTGGGACGAATTGGATGTAATACTTTCAGTGCTGACGCTTATGTGGATCACCCTTCTTTTGGAGCCGCTGTCATAGGCCGTATTCTCGAAGCGGAAGGATTGCGCGTAGCCATCATCCCCCAACCCAACTGGCGCGACGACTTGCGCGACTTCAAAGAAACTGGGACGTCCCCGTCTGTTCTTCGGCATCTCAGTCCCGGCTGTATGGATTCGATGGTCAACAAATATACTGCCAACAAACGCTTGCGCAGTGATGACGCCTATACCCCGGATGCACGTCCGGATATGCGTCCGGAGTACCCTTCCATTGTATATACCCAGATATTAAAGAAGCTATTCCCCGATGTCCCCGTCGTACTAGGAGGTATCGAAGCAAGTATGAGACGCTTGAGCCATTACGATTATTGGCAGGACAGTACAAAAGAGTATTTCCTCGACAGCGGAGCCGACTCACTCATCTACGGTATGGGGAAAACCCGGAACTTTGCAGACCTGGTGAAAAATATGAAAAGCCAACATGAATCCCACTGAAGAACCGTACTGATTCCAACAAATTTAGAACAATCGTCGGATATTCCCCAAACAACCCTATCTTTGTCCGTCAGAATGGACATCTGCCGAAGATGACCTTCAACTTTATTCTCACGAAACATGCCTGGCAGACAAAAAGAAACAAGCCGCAACTTCCGCTTCATTGAAGAGGAAAGCAATAAATACGAAGCCTCCCGCATCTTGCAAGATGTAGGTAACAAAACGGTAGTAGTCAATCCGCCTTATCCTCCAATGACACAAGGAGAGCTGGATCGTTCTTTTGATTTGCCGTATACGCGTATGCCTCATCCCAAGTATAAGGGAAAACGTATCCCGGCGTTTGATATGATTAAATTCTCAGTTAATCTGCACCGTGGTTGTTTTGGAGGATGTGCCTTCTGTACCATTTCCGCCCATCAGGGAAAATTCATTGTAAGCCGAAGCAAGGAAAGTATCTTGAAAGAGGTGAAAGCCATCACGGAGCTGCCAGACTTCAAGGGTTATTTGAGCGACTTGGGAGGGCCTAGCGCCAACATGTACGCTATGCGCGGTAAAGAAGAGAAAATATGCCGCCGCTGCAAACGCCCGTCATGTATCCATCCCAAAGTATGTCCCAATTTGAACACGGATCACCGTCCTTTATTGGATATTTACCATTCGGTAGACGCACTTCCCGGTATCAAGAAAATCGCTTTATCGGAAGCGGTGTACGCTATGACCTGTTCCGCATGCAAAGAAGAAGATATGGCAGAACTTGCCGTTATCACTAAACGACTGGACTTCCACCTGGAACAAGTGCAAGACTTCACTCCTACCGATGACGCTAGAAAGAGAAACTGGGAGAAGCAGCTCAACGCCAATTTTTTTCTTCACATCCCGGATGCAAAGAAAAATATGGCATCAATGCCGTTGAGACCAAACGCTTGGACGTTCAGATTTGAACAGGACAGGACTTATACGGAAAAAGAAAGGACATGGAAAGAGGGAAAGGAAAAAGATAGAATGAAATGGAAATTATAAATGCTAAGGCATGATTATGAATCAATTATAACTTGTGATCTTAATTCTTCTTCTCTCCAATATATGTATTTGATTACCTAGTAAGAAGAACAATAGTCATTATCAATAGTTCAACAACTGTCAAACGGAAAACTCATTAGTCAATGATAAAAAATAATATGGTAAGAGAAAGAAATAATTCTTCTTTCCATAGTAAACAAAGTTGATTAAATGATTCATCTTAACAATATATCATTCTTTCACCGGCAAAGCCACAATCTCTTGCAACACACTAACCGCCGTTTCCACATTGGTAACATCCTTAATCAACATACTCCGCCTTCCGTTCTGTTCACGCAGGTCACAGCGGCGAGTATATTTCATCATATATTACCGAAAGCCTTACTTTGATAGAACGGACTATCCGGATTGGAGACAAAGAACAAGGTCATCCGCCCACCTTTCAGGAAGATCTTCTCTGCACCCAAACGGGCTGCAAGACGGCGTAGAGGCACAATACGGAGCAGTTCTTCCGTTTCCGGGGAACCGGTCGAAGCGGTCCTTCCAGACGGGAACGGAATGCCTCTACGTCTTTATCCAGCATCAAACCGTCCAATTCGCGATAGAGCAACATACGTTCGCTACTGCCCGTTACGTAGTTGGCAGGCAAAATAGTTCAGAGGTCGCTTTCTACCTGACACTCGTCTACAAAACCTTCTCCGCTAATCTGCCCTTCCCGCTACCCTTGATTTCATCCGCATACAGTTCTGCAAATTCATCATTCTTCAGTTCTTCACGGCCTCGGTCAAGATTTTCTGATATGTTTCATAGCCCAAATCGGCAATGAAACCACTCTGCTCCGCTCCCAGCATATTTCCTGCTCCACGGATATCCAAATCCTGCATGGCTATATGAATACCGCTGCCCAGATCACTGAAATTTTCAATGGCTTGAAGACGACGCTTTGCCTCAGGAGTCAGTGAAGTCAACGGAGGCGCCAACAAATAACAGAATGCTTTTCTTATTGCTTCTTCCCACACGTCCACGCATCTGGTGCAAATCACTCAAGCCAAAATTCTGCGCCTGGTTGATGATGATCGTATTGGCATTCGGTATGTCAATGCCACTCTCAATAATTGTAGTTGCCAGGAGCACATCATAGTCATAGTTCACAAAGTCGAAAATAATCTTTTCCAGCTTTTCGGGCTCCATCTGTCCATGACCTATGCAGACACGGCAATCGGGTATATTCCGCTTGATCATGGCTTCCAATTCTACCAGATTCTGTATGCGGTTATTGACAAAGAAGACTTGACCGTTGCGGCTCATCTCAAAATTGATCGCTTCCGTTATCACTATCTTCATTAAAAGTATGCACCTCTGTCTGAATCGGATAGCGGTTGGGAGGCGGAGTCTGAATAACAGAAAGATCACGGGCGCCCATTAACGAGAACTGCAAAGTACGGGGGATGGGGGTAGCAGTCATAGTAAGTGTATCCACATTCACTTTCATCTGACGCAACTTCTCTTTCACACTTACTCCGAACTTCTGTTCCTCATCAATGATCAGCAATCCTAAATCTTTAAACTGGACATCTTTGCCCATGATTTTATGTGTACCTATCAGAATACCGACATCTCCATCTTTCAATCCTTCAACAGCTTTGGTCTGTGCGGCAGTACGTGCGCGGCTTAAATAATCCACCTTACACGGCAAGCCTTTCAACCGTTCACTAAAAGTCTGAAAGTGCTGGTAAGCAAGTACTGTTGTGGGAACCAGCACGGCTACTTGTTTGTTATCTGTCAACAGCTTTGAAAGCCGCACGAATCGCTACTTCGGTTTTTCCAAATCCCACATCACCACAGACCAGACGATCCATTGGGCGGTCACTCTCCATATCGGCCTTCACATCCACAGTAGCCTTGCTTTGATCGGGAGTGTCTTCATAAATGAAAGAGGCTTCCAGCTCACGCTGCAAAAAACTGTCGGGACTGTAAGAGAAAGCCTTTCTCCTGACGGCGCTGCGAATACAACTTAATCAAGTCGCGGGCAATATCCTTAATTTTAGTCTTTGTACGGTCTTTCAGTTTCTCCCATGCACCCGTACCTAACTTATTAAGCCGGGGAGCCTCGCCTTCTTTACCTTTATATTTGGAGACTTTATGCAAAGAATGAATAGAAACGAACACCACATCCTCATTCTGAAAAACCAGTTTCAGCACCTCTTGCGTAGTATCACCATTCGGAATGCGTACCAAACCGGAAAACCGACCGATACCATGATCTGTATGAACCACATAGTCTCCCGGAGTGAACTGATTCAACTCTTTGAGAGACAGAGCCACTTTTCCCGAACGAGCTTTATCACTTTTCAAGTTATACTTATGAAAACGATCGAACAGCTGATGGTCTGTGAAGATACAGAGCCGCAGTGTGTTATCTACAAAACCTTCGTGAATGGTACGTTCTACAGGAGTAAAATTAATCTTATCACCCCGATCTTCAAAAATAGCCTTGATACGATCCGTCTGCTTCATGCTGTCACTGCAGATATAAAGGGTATAGCCTTTTTCCAGATACTCCTTAAAAGAAGAAGCTACCAAGTCGAAATTCTTATGAAAGATAGGCTGTGCGGAAGTATTGAAAGTGACGCTGGCATTCGGAGTACCGGTCGGCTTATTACCAAACTCCAGCCGGCGGAAATCAAGTGCACGCACGGTAAATTCACTGCCGTCTATCAGTTTACCTTCCAACGTAATACCACCATTTTCTTCGCTTCCTGTACGGCTATCGCCTGCGGCGTCAACGCCTCATCGTGTACGACCTGGATCCGCTCGCGCAACCAAAGGAAGTCACGCATCGCCAAGGTAGTCTCTTTCGGTATGAAATCCAGAAAACGAGGTCGTTACATCTCCCGTCACCGCCAAATCGGGCACGATAGACACTCCTTCTTTCTTCTCCCGAGATAGCTGAGATTCCACTTCAAAGGTACGGACACTCTCTACTTCGTCTCCAAAGAAGTCGATGCGTAAGGATATTCCGAAGCAAAAGAAAAGACGTCGATAATACTACCACGAACGGCGTATTGTCCCGGTTCATATACGTAGTCTACATATTCGAAGCCATAACTATGCAACACATCAGTGATAAACGTCGTGTCTACCTTCTCCCCTACATTCAGCTTCAGGGTCTTATTACTCAATTCCTTGCGGGATACCACTTTCTCCGCCAATGCATCCGGGTACGTGACGATGCATAATCCCTTCTCCCCTTTTGCAAGCGGCTAAGTACTTCTGTACGCAAAATCTCATTGGCCGCATCTTTTTGCCCGTACTTAATGGAACGGCGGAACGAAGAAGGAAAGAAAAGTACAGTTTCTGTCCCCAACACTTGCGTCAAGTCGTGATAAAAATACCCCGCTTCCTCCAGATCGCCCAGAATAAAGACAAAAGGACAACCTCCCTCCTGCACCAATATAGAAGAAAAAAGCGAAGCAGCAGACGCATATAATCCTCCGCAAAAAACAGTCTGAACAGAAGTATCCTTCAACAAGCGCTTCATCACTGCCATATTGGGATGGGCAGCATATTGTTGTTGCAACTCAGTTATTGTCATACCTATAAAATTTCCCCGCAAAAGTACAAAAATAACGCGAGCACCTTGTACATTACCGTTAGAAATTAAAGGCAGTACCGCTTGAATTTAATTCTATTTCCCCATTCGTTTACTTCTCAATATACTATCCTTTATTCGTTTGACAGCTGTTGAACACAAACTCAACTATTGTCAGACAAATAGAATCTTGCATAAAAGAACTTAGTCCTTAAGGGCAAAAACATCTAAATACTAGTACTAAAAAGCTAAACTTACCATATACTTCCACGTTAAATTATCCTTAGTCCGTTCGTAACTAAAGGAAAAGAACTACTTTTGTTTCTAATATCATCCGTGCCGTTTTCGGACTTCCTGAAAGATATTCCATATTCTGGTAATAGAGGACGGTTCGCCGGACGGAACGGCAAACATCGTAAAGACCTTGCAACAAGAATTTCCCGAACGGCTTTTCATGATAGAACGTAAAGGAAAGTTAGGGCTGGGCAACTGCCTATATCGCCGGATTCAAAGTGGGCATGGAACATTCGTACGAATATATTTTGAAATGGATGCTGATTTCAGTCATAATCCCGAATGACTTGCCCCGTCTGTATCAGGCGTGCTGCGGAAGCAGGAGGAGATGTAGCCATCGGTTCACGTTATGTGAGTGGCGTGAACGTAGTGAACTGGCCCATGGGACGTGTACTGATGTCTTATTTTGCCTCCAAATATGTACGCTTCATCACCGGGCTGCCCATCCACGATACTACAGCCGGATTTGTATGTTACCGCCGCCGGGTATTGGAGACCATCAATCTGGACGGTATCCGCTTCAAAGGATACGCCTTCCAGATAGAAATGAAATTCACCGCCTACAAATGCGGCTTCAAGGTAAAGGAAGTGCCTGTCATCTTCATCAATCGCGAACTGGGCACCTCCAAAATGAACAGCAGTATTTTTGGTGAAGCCGTATTCGGAGTGATTCGGTTGAAATGGAACAGTTGGTTCCATAAATATCCTACCGTAGATAAGGAGATGAAGTGATGGGTGATAGAGTGATAGGGGTTTACTATAAATATTAGGAAGATATGAAAAGAACATTGATACATAACGCTACGATTGTCAACGAAGGACAATCCGTGAAAGGTTCCGTAGTGATAGAAGACGGGCGCATTGCAGAGGTACTGACCAACTGGAAACCTCTCTCCGCCCCTTGTGACGAGACCATAGATGCCACCGGATGCTATCTGTTGCCTGGCATCATCGACGACCATGTACATTTTCGCGATCCCGGGCTGACCCACAAAGCGGACATCCTCACCGAAAGCCGTGCGGCTGCCGCAGGTGGTGTGACCTCCATCATGGATATGCCCAATACAAATCCGGTGACCACTACGCTGGATGCCTTGAACGCCAAACTTGATTTGCTGAACGAGAAGTGTATCGTAAACCATTCCTGCTACTTCGGCGCAACAAACGACAATTACAGCGAATTCGGCAAGCTGGACAAGCACCGCGTCTGCGGTATCAAGCTATTCATGGGCTCCAGTACCGGAAACATGCTGGTAGACAAGATGAACAGCCTGCTAAATATTTTCAATGGTACAGACATGCTGATTGCCGCCCACTGCGAAGACCAGGAAACCATCAAGAACAATATTGCCAAGTATAAGGAAATGTTTGCCGGAGAGAATGATATTCCCATAGGCAAGCATCCCTACATCCGCTCTTCGGCAGCATGCTATGCATCCTCTGAACTGGCAGTACGGCTGGCAAGAATTGCCGGAGCACGGTTGCATATCCTGCATGTGTCCACAGCTAAGGAACTGCAACTATTCAATGACTATTCACTTTCCGAGAAGCATATCACCGCCGAAGCATGCGTTGCCCATCTCCTCTTCACGCTCAGTGACTATCGCACGTTGGGTACACGTATCAAGTGTAATCCTGCCATTAAGAAGCAAGCCGACCGCGATGCCCTGCGTGCAGCCGTCAACTCCGGCCTGATAGACATAATAGCCACCGACCATGCCCCCCATCTGCTCGCCGAGAAAGAAGGGGGTGCTTTGAAGGCCATGTCCGGCATGCCGATGATACAGTTTTCGCTTGTCAGCATGCTGCAACTGGTAGATGAGGGAATATTCACTCTCGAGACCATCGTTGAAAAAATGTGCCATGCTCCCGCACAAATTTACCGCATCAACGAGCGCGGCTATATCCGTGAAGGTTACCGGGCAGACCTTGTGCTGGTACGCCCCGATGCCCCGTGGGAAGTGACAGCCGACAAAGTTTTGAGCAAATGCGGCTGGAGCCCATTGGAAGGACATACCTTCAACTGGAAAGTGGAAAGGACTTTTGCCAACGGACATCCCGTTTATAGCGACGGCATGGTGGACGATGCTTATCGTGGCGAGGAACTGAGATTTGGGGAGTGAAGGCTAGGGATTAAGGATTAGGGATTAAATGGGATGAAAAGGACAATACTGGCACCGGGGCATGAATTGCTTTCGTATCGGATTCATGAAGTAACCCCTTACATCAACTGGATTTATTTCTTCCATGCCTGGGGCTTCCAGCCTCGCTTTGCGGCTATAGCCAACATCCATGGCTGCGATTCCTGCCGTGCACTTTGGCTGACAACCTTTCCCGAGGAGGAACGTACCAAAGCTTCCGAAGCCATGCAGCTCTTCAAGGAAGCCAATAGAATGCTCGGCCGACTGGACGAAACAATCTCCATCCATTGCATCTTCAGGCTTTGCCAGGCAAATGCAGACGGAGATAACCTCTTGATAGAAGGAACAACCTTCCCGCTGCTCCGCCAGCAGACACCCCAACCCGATGGCGGTCCATTTCTCTGTCTGAGTGATTTTGTACGTCCCCTCTCTTCGGGCACGCCCGACATCGTAGGACTTTTCGCCTCTACCATCAGTGAAGAGGCCGAAGAGACTTATAAAAGCGACCCTTACAAACATCTCCTCGTACAAACCTTGAACGACCGCCTCGCCGAAGCCGCCACAGAAAAGATGCACGAATATGTCCGCAAGGAGGCTTGGGGCTATGCCCCCGACGAATCCTTGTCCATTCCGGATCTGCTGGTCGAGAAATACCAAGGCATCCGCCCCGCTGTGGGATACCCCTCCCTACCCGACCAATCCGTGAATTTCCTGCTGGACGAACTGCTCGGCATGAAGCAGATAGGCATCGGAAAGATTGGAGAAGACCAGCTGGAAGACTACGCCCGCCGCCGGGGAATGCCGAAGTATTGAAGAAATGCGCAAATTCCTGGCAGCCAATCTGCAATAGCTTGCATTCTTCGTGTGATTTTTCTCCTTTTCTCACGACTAACTAACCAGAAAAGCAATCCTTTTTGAAAAATCCATGAGAGAACCAAACAACAGAGGCAAACAACCCTATTGAGCAAGAGTTCTTGTCGGTTATCCGCGAATATGAGCGGGTGATCTACAAAGTATGCTATCTGTATACTCATCCCAACGCTCCGCTCAACGACCTCTATCAGGATGTAGTACTGAACCTCTGGAAAGCTTATCCTAAATTCAGGAAAGAATGTAAAATATCGACATGGATTTACCGTATCGCCCTGAACACTTGTATCAGTTTTTTATCGTAAAGAGAAGAATGTACCGGAAATTATCAGTCTCACCAGAGATACCGACTGGGCCATAGAAGCACATGACCCGATCAACGAAATGTTGAAACAGCTTTATCAGATGATTAACCAACTGGGACAACTCGACAAGTCAATTATCCTGCTATACCTCGAAGATAAAAGCTACGAGGAAATAGCGGAAATTACCGGCTTGACGGTGACTAACATAGCTACCAAACTAAGCCGTATCAAAGACAAACTTAAAAGAATGAAAAAGGAGGAATAAGATATATGGAACTGGAAGAACTGAAAAAATCATGGAACGCCCTCGATGAGCACTTAAAGGACAAAGAACTCATCAAAGAAGACGAACTTGAAAGGCTGATAAGGACACGCCGACAAAGGTATCCATGCCATTGCCCGCCTGAACATCAGGCTAATCCTGATTTCCCTGCCGATATTAATCTTATTTTTGACGGAAGTGATACTGCACAACAGATTAAACCCGATCTACATCATTATCCTTCTGGCATGGATTCCGCTCTTTGCTGGGATATCGCCACCACGCGATTTCTTCAACGGACTCAAATAGACGAAATGCCTCTTGTGGAAGTGATTGCCCGTGTCAACCGCATTCATCACTGGACAATCAGAGAACGGCTGATTGCCACCGCTTTCCTCCTGATACTTGCCATTCTTTCTTTCGTCTACTGGCAGATATGGCAATACGGAATAGGTATGATTCTGTTCTTCATCCTGTTGTGGGGAGGAGGTCTTATACTTATTCTATGGATTTACCGCAAGAAATTCTTGAATCGTATCCACGAAATCAAAAAAGAATTTAAGCGAACTGAACGAATTAATGTAAATATCCATTATAACTAAAGACACATATGTTGCAACGCTTATTTATATTCCTCCTACTTTTTCTGGTACTTCCGGACCTCTATCTTTACTTGAGATTCATTGTTCGTCTCACCGCAAAATGGTGGTTACGCGTTCTTTACTGGGTACCCAGTTTCTTGCTAACCGCAGGGCTTCTTTACTTGGTTTACTTTGCCAACAATGCTTTTGCGGAACGCCATACACAGGACATCGGGTGGTTCTCTATCATCTTTTTCCTGTTTACAGCTCCCAAACTATTGCTGGTCTTATTTACCGTACTCGGAATCCCTTTTCATAAATCCTTCGCTGGCCGCGCACACCGTTTATATGCACCGGACTGACACTGGCCGTCTTAGTATTGTTATGATTCTCTACGGCTCTTTTGTCGGACGAACCCGGTTTGAATAAAAGAAGTCACTTACACCTCTCCCCGACTCCCGCAGGCTTTCGACGGTTATCGTATTGTACAGTTATCCGACCTTCATATCGGCAGTTGGCAAGGAAACACTCCTGCTATTCGGAAGTTAGTGGATTTAGTGAATGCCCAGCAACCCGACCTGATTGTTTTCACCGGAGATCTGGTAAATCACCGGGCTGTCGAGCTGAATGATTTCCAGGAAATACTAGCCGGCCTGAAAGCCGGAGACGGAGTTTATTCCATACTTGGAAACCATGATTACGGACCTTATTTTCATTGGAAAAGCAAACAAGATCAGGACAATAATCTGATCGAACTTAAACAAAGGCAGGCAGCTATGGGCTGGAAGTTATTAAACAACGAACATACATTTCTGATTCAAGGCAATGACAGCATCGCCCTTATCGGAGTAGAAAACCAAGGAGAACCTCCCTTTTCGCAACATGGCGACCTTCCAAAAGCGAAAGCAGGAATTGAAGGAATGTTCAAGCTACTTTTAAGCCATAACCCGACACATTGGAGACGGGAAGTACTTCCGGAATCGGATATAGATTTAATGTTGGCAGGACATACCCACGCCATGCAGTTGCAACTGGGCAATTATTCCCCTTCCGTTTATATTTATCCGGAATGGGGAGGGATGTATTTGGAAGGTACTCGCGGGCTTTACGTCAATGTAGGAATCGGCTACGTGGGATTACCTTTCCGTTTCGGCGCCTGGCCGGAAATCACTGTGCTTACCCTACGACGGTAAGCACGCTTTTTCCATTCACTTTCTTATGCACCTGCACCTGGACGGAGATCCGTTCACTCATTTCCTGTACATGAGAAATTACTCCTATTTTCCTTCCTTGCATCTGTAACTGTTCCAATGCTTCCATAGCAGTGCGCAAACTATCGGCATCCAGTGATCCGAAACCTTCATCAATAAAAAGAGATTCCACTTTCAGGTTATTGCTCGACAGCGAGGACAGTCCCAGTGCCAATGCCAAAGAAATCAGGAACGATTCACCTCCTGAAAGAGAGTACACGGTCCGTATTTCATCACACATATCGCAATCAATCACCTGAAGCGCCAACGTGCCGGGTACTTGCTGCAATTTATAGCGTTTGGATAGATAAGACAAATGCTTGTTGGCATGAAGTAACAATAAATTCAATGTATAGCTTTGTGCTATAACTTTGAACTTTGCTCCGTCGGCACTACCGATCAACTTGTTCAGTTTAGCCCAACGTTCGGCAATCAATTGCTTTTCGGCCAGCTCTTTAGCTATCAGTTCGGCTGTTACTTTATTTTTTGCCTGTTGCAACAGGCGGACTTCGATAGCAGAAAGGCTACGTTCCGTATTTAGATTGTCTTCCTGCTGTTGCTTTATTATTTCGGGAAGTTGTTCGGGAGACTCTATCTTTTCTGTTGCTCCTGCAATTCCCCGACAGTTGCGGCAATCTGTTTCATTTCCCCTTGTAAGCCTAAAAGACGGTTGTGCAAAGTTTCTACTCCCAACTGAGCCCCGTCTAAAGCATGAGTCAGCTCTTTTTTCCCTTTTGGCTACAGCGGCTTCCGCTTCATCCGCACTTTTTCCTTTCAATAGCTGCGAACGTTCCTGACGAAGTGTATCCAATGCTTTCTCTACTACTTCAAAGCGTTGCTGTTCGGCAGAAGCAGCGTTTTGTAATAGTGCCAACTGTTCTTTAGCGGACGAAACTTGCTGCATAGTCAAACGACATTGGGAAACATTTTCACGCAAAGCCTCACAATGGACACGTATCTTCTTTATCGTCTCATCATTTTGTTGCCACTCCGTATAGAGACTACTATACTCCTGAATACGTTTTGCCAATTCCTGCAAACGGTTCTGTATCTGTTCTTCGTTTCCTGCATGAATTTCTTCTTTCTGCCATATGGATAACTGTTCTTTGATCTGTCCGGCAACAGTTTTTTGATGCGCCAGATCACGTTGCAGGGCTATATGCTGATTATTTGTTTGCTGACAGGCAATCACCACCGCATTATACTCCTGCTCTATATTTCGGAAAAGAATATCCACTACTTCCTGTTCCTGATGGTAAGGATGTGACGTACTACCGCAAACCGGACAAGCCTCCCCTTCCTGTAATTGCCGGCGCAATGCTTTCACGTCTTTTCCCACTGCCATACGTGCATTTTCGTAAAGACGCTGAATCGTTTTTCGTGTCGCTTCCTGTTCTGTTAACTGCATCGAACAATCAACCGTTTCTTTCTCCAGTCTTACTATTTCTGTTTTCACTTTCTCCTGCGACTCAGTCAACTGCCGGACATTCTGTTGACGAACCAGTTCTTTTGTAGTTTCTTCTGTTCTTCGTCTAATGATACATAATCAAAAGCATTTAGCCGGACCAGTCGTTCCTCATTGGCTTTTATGGCGGCTTTCAGTTTATCTTCTTCCTGCTGTAGAATATCCTCTACTTGTTCAAGCGGCAACGACTCCGTTTCCGTATCCGTCAACAAACGGTTTAATGAACGATAAGCACCCCTGCAACTGTTTCGTTGCCATCCGCATTTTCTGTTCCTGCTCCGCCACCTGCCCGCAAGCTGTTTCCAATATCTGCCGCAACTGATTATAGCCTTCCTGTTGAGACTGTATCTGTACATCCAATTGACGTGCTTTCTTCAAGTCCGGCTGTATGGCTTCCCATTGTGCCTTAAAACGCACCAATCCTTCTTCTTGTGAAGCCAGTGTTTCCTGCAGGAGTCTCAACTTTGCCTCTTCGCCTTGTTCTTCCTGTTGCTTCTTCTTCCAAAGTTCTTCCTGCATCTTTAATGAACGGACAATGTTCAAGCCGGGCATTCTGTTCCGCCAGTAATTGAATCCCCACTGCACGTTTCGCAATCAGCAATTCTTTTTCTTTCTGTAAAGCAAAAGTTCTTCCTCCGGCAAGAGGTCGATTACACTCATTCTATTTGAATCTAGTCACTTCTTCCTGTACCAACTTGTTTCGTAAAAAACTTCCTGAGAAATCCGGGAATAAACACCGGTTCCCGTCAACTTCTCAAGCAACTCCGCTTTTTGCGGCCCTTTCGATTTCAGGAATGTCGCAAAATCATTCTGCGCCAATAATACGGTACGGGTAAACTGCTCATACGTCAACCCCACCAATTCTGTCAGTTGAGCCAGCAGTTCCTTTTTGGTTCCTTGAAACTCTTTCCTGTATCCAGCTCTTTCACTTCCATCGTTTGTGGTTGCAAGGAACCGCTCACCTTATTTCTTGTCCGTCTCACCGACCAGCGAGAACGGTATCTATGACCATCGACTACCTAAGAAATCAACCTCTGCATATCCGTCGGTCGTGTACCACGACGAAGCAAGATTCCTTACATCGGACTGATTTATTTGATTGTCTCCTACATCTGCCAGATTCACACTTTCCACCGAAGTTGCGAAACGAGGAGCTTTATCATACAGTGCCAGACACAATGCATCTAATAAAGTAGATTTGCCAGCTCCCGTAGCACCTGAAATCGCAAATATTCCTGCCGAGTTCAACGGCTCCATTGCAAAATCCACTTCTACCGTTCCTTCTATCGAGGTCAGATTCTTCAATCGTATAGCTAGTATCTTCATTCTTCTTCCTCTTCTTTACGGGTAGCAGCCAGGTAGGCTTCCTGAAACAAGTCCGTCAACTCTACAGGCATTTCCACCTGATAAATCTTCTCAAAGGCAGACTGTGCAATCTGCAAGGGAGACATTTCCTGTAATCCTCTTTTCCAATTCTCATTTTCCTTCTCTGCATTTCCAGTTTCAGTGCGATAGTAGAAACAATACGCGCCAACCGATAGTTTTTATCTGCCAGTGCATCCTCAATCTCCTGCCGGAGCATGGGCTCCGGTTCCTCCAACAATACCTTTACTTCCAGATAAGGTGCTGCTCCTTCCGTTACCGGCAACTCTTTCAAGATTTCCAACACAATTTCCGGAGACGCAGGTTCTCCATTCGGCACACTCACCAAAGGTATTAACCTCGGGCATTCCACCCGCATTATATCTCCGCACAACCTCCGTCGAAAGTCACCATCCACGACTCCATGATGATAATGTTTCTCGGCAAAAGACATCGGAATGGGACTTCCGGCATACCGCACATTCTCCCTGCCGGATATGCGTTGCGCCTTATGAATATGACCAAGAGCCGTATAAGCAATTTGTTCGGAAAAAATGCATCAGGTGACGCACATTCCAGACCACCAATCACGGTACGCTCACTATAATCCTTTTCTGCAATTCCGATCCTGTAGCCTGCAAATGACCGATGGCAAGAATCGCCTGATTCGCCGTCCTTCGCTTCCATAGCCTTTGCAAAAGTTGTGCATAAAGTTCGCGAACTCCCTCCGCATACGGATTGCCTTCCGTTTGCACGGCCGGATAATCTCCCTGACGCAGAAAAGGAACTGCCATGCAAAGCAATTCCACTTCCCCGTCACGGTTCTTTAACTCAACCGTCAAATGATCGTAATCAATTTCCCCATCGTCCGACTTGCGTACTACCCCCCGAACCTCCGTCCGCATCGCTTGCAGCAAGGGTAAAGGAGCTTCCAACCGCTGCCGAATCATGATTGCCGGCAACAATGACAATCTGCAAATACGGATTCTCTGCTGTCACCCGATAAATAAACTGATAATACATGCTTTGAGACGCAGCGGAAGGATTGGAAACATCAAAAACGTCTCCGGCTATAATCAGTGCATCAATCTCCCTTTCACGAATTTCTCCGGCCAGCCAGTTCAAAAAGACTTCATGTTCACCGGCACGGTCATACCCGAAGAAAGTTTGCCCCCAAATGCCAGTCGGCAGTATGTAATATACGTATCATATTTTTTGTAACTATCTCATATAATAAGATACAAAAATAGTACAATCAAAAAGATTATATC
>VOFE01002289.1_pt1 | contig 35292 bp, 52 predicted proteins | sample 5384071 | NCBI WGS metagenome assembly VOFE01 (sample SAMN12384724, study PRJNA508395) | human gut metagenome | isolation source: healthy gut D | host: Homo sapiens
TCTCTCTCGGCGGCGTGCACGACGAGGCGGAGATCCGCGGCCACCGCAAGACGTATGTCGGCGCCATGCCCGGCCGCATCATCAACGGCCTGACCATCGCCGGCAGCATGAACCCCGTCATGGTGCTCGACGAGATCGATAAGCTCGGCAGCGATTACCGCGGCGACCCGTCGTCGGCGCTGCTGGAGGTGCTCGACGCAGAGCAGAACGACCACTTCCGCGATAACTTCATGGAGATCCCGGTCGACTTGTCGGATGTGTTTTTCATCCTGACGGCCAACACGCTTGACACCATCCCGCGCCCGCTGCTCGACCGCATGGAGGTCATCCAGCTCTCGAGCTATACCGACGAGGAAAAGCTCCAGATCGCAAAGCAGCATCTGCTGCCTAAGCAGCGCAAAAAGCACGGGCTCAAGCCGTCGCAGCTGCGCGTGAGCGACGATGCCATCCGCGAGATCATCACGCTCTATACGCGCGAATCCGGCGTGCGCGTGCTCGAGCGCGAGCTCGCCGCCGTCTGCCGCAAGACGGCCAAGCGCATCGCGCTCGGCGAGTGCAAAAGCGTGCAGCTGCGCGCAGGCAGCGTGGCCAACTATCTCGGCCCCGCGCGCTTTGAGCCGGAGCACGTCTATGCGCAGGATGAGGTCGGCCTCGTGCGCGGCCTTGCCTGGACATCCGTCGGCGGGGAAGTGCTCGATGTTGAAGCCGCGGTACGGGGAAACAGGAGCTTTTATCCGAACTGTTCGCCCATATCGGCGACCTATAAAAAAGCACGCACGTTGTGCCGTGCGCTGAAAGCAGCGTCGGCGCTTCGTGCGTTTTTTTCAGGCACAATAACGCCCGAAACACGCGTGGTTTTCCTAATAAAAGCCACGATATGGGTCCATTTTTTGCCGTATTTTATTTTTCTAGGATTATGTAGTTGTGTAGAATAATGGGGTATGTTATAATACTGTCAATCCAGATTACGCGCAGAAGCCGGATCCGCCAGCGCCGCTCTCTTTCTGCGCGCGCCTTATCTAAATACAAAACGGAGGTCTTTCTATGGAATTAAGCGAGATCAGGGAACTATGCGGCAAAATTCGTGAGAATATTAACCGCGTCATCGTCGGAAAAGAGGATGTCATCGACCATCTGCTGATTGCAATGGTCGCCTCCGGCCACATCCTTTTTGGAGGACGTCCCCGGCACGGGCAAGACCATGCTGGCAAAATCCGCGGCGAGGTCCGTGGACTGCCAGTTCAAGCGCATACAGTTCACGCCCGACCTTCTGCCGGCCGACCTCACCGGCATCAACTTCTATGACCAGAAAGCCGGCGAGTTTCGCTTCCGTCCGGGCGCGGTATTTACGAACATCCTGCTTGGCGACGAGATCAACCGCGCCACGCCGCGCACGCAGTCCGCGCTTCTTGAGTGCATGGAGGAGCGCCAGGTCACGATTGACGGCGTAACCACGGCGCTTACGGCGCCTTTCATGGTCATCGCCACGCAGAACCCCGTCGAGACGCAGGGCACGTTCCCGCTGCCCGAGGCGCAGCTCGACCGCTTCCTCATTAAGACCGACATGGGCTACCCCTCTTCAGAGGACGGCGTGCAAATCCTCTCGCGTTTCAAGTCGGAGAACCCGCTCGACGCTATCGAGCCTGTGGCAAGCGCCGCGGACGTCATCGACGCGCAGCGTTCCTATACCGCCGTACATATCGCGCGCAGTATGCTCGAATACATCGTCCAGATCGCGGAGGAAACGCGACGCCACCCGGACGTCGTGCTGGGCGTCAGCCCGCGCGGCACGCAGGCGCTTTTAAAGACCGTGCAGGTGCACGCCATCCTTGCCGGGCGCGACTTTGTCACGCCGGACGACGTGAAAGCCATGGCAGGACCCGTATTCGGCCACCGCATTATGCTCAAAAAGCGGCGCGCGCGTCAAGAAAGGGAGGAACCGAAATTCTTGAAGGCATCCTCTCCCGCGTCGCCGTCCCGACAGAAGACCTTGACCGCTGAGCGCGGCCCTGCAAGGAGGTCGAACCATGTGGATCATTAGCTTTTTCTTCGCGCTGATCCTCGTTGCGCTTTTGCAGGTGTGGCTGTTTTCGCGCTTCAGCTTTCGCCGCCTTTCATACCGGCGGCAGTTTATGCCCAGCGTTGTGAACGAAGGCGACACCGTGACGATGATCGAAACCATCCGCAACGAAAAGCTCCTGCCGCTCCCGTGGATCCGGATTGAAGCGGGAATCAGCTCCAACCTGCTGTTCGGCGGCCAGAGCGTCACGCGCGGCAGCGCGCAGACGGACAGTCAGTCCGCCGTGCCCGACTCATCGGCGCTGGCCCTCCAAAACACCGTGCAGAGCGGCGCGCGGCAGTATCACCGCAGTATTTTCTCGCTCGGCCCCTACCCCACCGTAACGCGGCGGCACAAAGTCACATGTCCGCGGCGCGGGTACTACCATATCAGGGGAGCGTGGCCGTCACGGCGGGCGACCTGTTGGGACTCGGCAAGAACCGTTCCTGCGAGATCGAAACCGACTCCCTTGTCGTCGTCTACCCGACGATAATCCCGATCGACGATATTTTAAACAATAAAACAGCTTCACCGGCGACATCGTCGTGCGGCGCTGGATTGTGGACGATCCTTTATGATACGCGGCGTGCGCGATTATACGGGGTCGGAGCCCTATAACCGGATCAACTGGAAGGCCACCGCGAAAACCGGCGAGCTCCAGGTGCACGACTTTGACTACACGTCCGATATCCGCCTGTTGATCCTCGTCAATATCGACACTTCCGCGGAACAGTGGGGCGCCGTGACCGACGAGGCGCGCGCGGAACGCGCCCTCTCGCATGCGGCCTCTGTCGCGCAGTACGCGATTGAAAACGGCGTGGAGACGGGGTTTGCAACAAACGCGCGCGTCCTGGGCGACGCGGAAACGATCGTCTATGCAGAACCGCGCTCCGGGGCCACGCAGATTACGGAGATTTTCGACACCATCGCCAAGCTGACGCTGAACCGCGTCGTCAGCTTTGGTTCGCTTTGCTGCAAAAACATCGCCGCGCGCGGCCTCTCAATCTGGATTTCCTGCTGATCACGGCTTATACGGATGAACTGATCGACCGCCAAATCGACGCCATTCGCATGGCCGGCAACTATGTGGAAATCCTTTCGCCGGACGCCGCAGCGCGTCCCGTTTCCGGGGAGGTGGCGCAGTGAACCGCATAACATTTACGCTCCGCGCGTTTTTGCACGTCTTGGCGGAGTACGTCATGATTTTCCCGCTTTTTTATCTCATCACCGGCCTGATGACGGGCGCGATGCCCATTGTGTTCCTGGCCTCCATCCTGCTTTACGCCGTTTTGGGCGTGCTCACGCGGCGGCTCATCCCCGTCCCGTGGCTCCAGCTGGCGGTCGGCCTGCCGCTGTGCGTCGGTGCGGCGGTCTATTTGGGACTCACCTTCGGCTCCCGCGCCGAACCCATCACCTATGCGTTTCCGGCGGTCTTAGCGCCGTTTGTTTTCTACCGCGGCAAGCAGCACGCGCAAAACGACTGGAACGCAATCCTGCCGACCTACACGCCGTATCTCGTCATGGCGCTGAACTTTGTCGTGATGGCGCTTGTCAATTATCTCAATCAGTTTGCACAGTTCACGCCCGTTATGGCGGTCGCGGGGCCGCTCTCCCTCGTCACGTCGTTTTACGCCATGAACTACATCAACCGCCGCAACCTCGCCGACGACCAACGCGCCCGCGAAGGCGCCTCCACGGCGATTTCGCGCGGACTGGCGCTGCAAAACAACGTCCTGCTCGTGATCCTGCTGGTATTGGGCGCGCTGCTTTCCTGTATGCCGTGGCTGCTTACCGCGGGCAGGTATCTTTTAAAAGCCGTCGGCTTTGTCGTCGGCCTGCTTGTAAACCTAATTCTCTCTCTGGTACCGCCGCTGTCAGAAAGCGAAGGAAACGTGCCGGGGGAGAACCACCCCCACTTGCATATACCGACGTAAAGTCCTTTTGGGAGTCCTTTTCAAAAATTCTGGCAAACATTTTTTTCGTCATTATCATTATTGTCTTTGTCTTTCTGCTCATTCTCGCGATCCGCAAAGGCATCCAGCTTCTCAGCGCGGTCCTGCGCAACATGCTGGAGCAGAAAGGGATGCTCTCAGACGGGGAGGACACCTTCGAGGACACGCGCGAATCCATCGTCAACCTGCGCGACCTGCCGCGCAAAGTACTTTGACAGCCTGAAAAACGGCTCTCGGAACTGCGGCGCGGGAAACGCTGGGGCGAACTCACGGAGAGCGAACGTGTGCGCTATCTCTACCGGCACAGTCTGAAACGCGCCGAGCGATCCGGCTACCGGCATAAGGAGTCCTACACGCCGCACGAGGCGCTCGGCGAGGCGTCGCAGGAACTGCCGCAGATTCAGCCCGTGCAGGACGATCTGGCCGCGACGTACGATCTCGTGCGCTATGCCGAACGCGAGCCTTCTCCCGGCGACGCAGAGCGCATCAAGGAGGACGCCGGGCTATAGCAGTAAAGAGTGTTCGCCGTTTTCGGCAGCGTTTGCAAGGAAGAACGTCAGGCAGTCCCACATACGACGGTGCGAGAGGAGGTTTCTCATGAACAAGGTTAAAATCACCGTGCTTAAAACAACGCTCGACAAAGACCTCGCCGCCCAATACGGCGTAAAGGGGCTTGGCGCATGTCCCATGCTGTGGGAGGGCCAGACATTTTACGCAGACTACGCAAAACCGGACGGGCTTTGCGACGAGGCATGGAAGGCGATCTATCAATATGCCTTTGCGCTGGCGCATGGCGCCGGTCACGGCGTCTTTTATCACGGCGACTGGATCAAAACGCCCGGCGTCGCCATATGTAGCTGCAACGACGGCCTCCGACCCGTCATATTTAAGCTGGAAGCTACGGATATCCCCGCGGCACTTGACTACGAACCCGTGCGGTAAACAGTTCCCCACCAAACCACCCCCAGCCGATAAGCCGGGGGTGGTTTTTATGAGTATTCTAATATAGTTATTCTTACATACAGCACGCCCGATTGCTCAAAGACAGCCCTGCCGCCAAACATGCCGTCATTCCGCAAAGAAAGCTTTCGCTTGTCAGGAAAGGTCTTTTCGTTTCAGCGTTCCGGTCGGGTAACGCCTCACCCCGGCGCCATTTTTACGTTTCCCTCGTAAACGGCCGGAGCATCCCGGCGGAGGGCACAAATATCGCGCCCCTGTTGGCCGGTCATCAGCATTTTGGCCGCCCGGGGTGAACCTTACAGCACAACAAAAACCGTCCGGACATGCTCGTTCCGGACGGTTTTAAATTAGCACAGCAGACGGCATGCGCCGCGCTTGTGCACAGCACTATAGAAACGCAAGCCCCATTCTATACAGTAACCTTTCAGACCAACGACAGACGAGAAACTAGCGCCGCCAAACAAGCGTGGTCATTATTATGCCTTCTTAACGAAGGACTTAAGCGCCAAGTTATGTGCTGTCGCGCACAGCGCTCAAGCGCCCTGTTGCGGCGCTTTTGAAGCTTACTCACCATGACCTCGGACGCCTTACGCGGTCAAACCCGCGTGACGATTCCAGCGCGTCCATCGTCTAAACCGTACACACCGCGTAGTTCACGTGCGGTTTAAACCCTGTTTTCTCACGTCCTGCCAGAACCAATGTGCGTCAAAAGAATCTGCTCCGCCGCGTCGTTCCCAAGCCGCCGCCCACCTCCACCGCGCGCGCCAGCGCCGCGAACAGCGGGTCACGCTCCCCCAGACGCGCAAAGTCCGCGATTGCGGTCAGCGGGAGGTCTGCGTGCGTATAAATCAGCTTCTTGCCGCCGGGAATCGCCGGCAGACGCAGCGTCGTCTCCGGCACGCAGGACAGCCCGCCGATATGCGTCACCATGGAGGCCGGCGTAATGCGGCCGTCCGCCATCATGTCGAGCGACTCCCGCATGTCCGCCGTATCGCCACCGGATGTGCCCACCACATGATGCGCCGAATAGTGCGTCAAAAAGTTGAGCGACGCGGAAAAGCCCGTGTCCGCCGGGCCGGAGAAAAAGTTCAGACAGCCGTCCTGGCCGAGCAGGCGGTCGCCCAGCTCCACGACCTCCCGCACCGGCGCAAACACGATCACGTCGTCAAACCGTCCGTCCGCGGCCCGGCAGAGCGCCTCAGCGGGGTCCGTCATCCCGCGCGTATTGACATAGGAGAGCGCCACGCCCTGACGCGCGGCCTCCTCCGCCGTGTAAATTTCACGCGCGCGGGCAAGCCGCGCCTCGTCGATGTCCGTCACGACAAGCGTCGCCGGACGGCGGTCGCAGTGCAGCGCATAGTCGATCGCGCCGAGGCCCATCGGTCCGGCGGCGGCCAGCAGCGCCATACGTCCGCCCGTGCGTATCCCCATTTCATGCGTATAGGAGAGCGGCCGCGTGTGGTACATGGCGTGGAACGTGCCGATGATGCAGCTCATCGGCTCCGAGAGCGAGCCGCCGAAATAGTTGCTGCCATGGTAGGGTAGCAGGCAGTCCTGCTCCATGACGCAGGCGGGCAGGATAACGTACTCCGCGCTCCCGCCGACGTACGGGAACGAATACCCCGGCGTCCGGTAGGGGGTCGCCCGGCAGATTGAGCGCCACCTGCACGGTAAAGCGCTCGCCCGGCGCGTATTTCTCCCGCCAGCGCCGTCCGACCTCAACCAGTTCGCCGCAAAACTCGTGCCCGATGATGGTCGGATGTTCCGCCACGTCGTCCGGCACACGCTTGTGCGCCGCGCCCAGCACGCACGCCTTATAGGACGACATGCAGATCGAATCTGTTACGATCTTCGCAAAGGATCTCATAGTCACGGAGCTCCGGCAGCTCAAATTCCTCCAGCCGCAAATCGCCGACGCCATAAAGCCTTACAGCCTTGGTACGCAAACCGCGCCACCTCCCAAATCGAATCTCTGCTCCGATTATACGCCTGTTTTGCACCGAAAGCAAAACGTTTTTGAAATTCCGCGGGAAGGTGTTTTGCAGTGCGCGTCCGTTGTGGTATAATAGGGGCAGTCGTCCCGGCCACGCCGCCGGGAGAAGGAGGATCGATTTTGAAAAAACGAGTCCTGGCGTTCGATCTCGGCGCGTCGAGCGGACGCCTCATCGAGGGTGCGTTCGACGGCGAACGCCTGACGCTGCGCGAGCTGCACCGTTTCCCAAACGAACCCGTCCGGCTTGGCGCGACGCTCTACTGGGACTTCCCGCGCCTGATGCATGAGATCAAAATCGGCCTAGTCCGCGCAGGACGCGGGTACGACAGCATGGGCGTCGATACCTGGGGCGCGGACGCCGGGTTTTTGGACCGCACGGGCAATTTGCTCACGCTGCCCGTCCACTACCGCGACGCGCGCTACCACGGTATCCGCGAGGAAGTCGCGGCCGTCGTGCCGCCGGAGGAGCTTTACGCGCGCACCGGCATCCAGTCGCTCGATTTCAACACCCTCAACCAGCTCTATTACGCAAAAACGCGCACGCCCGGACTTTTGGAGCAGGCCCGGCAGCTGCTTTTCATCCCCGACCTCATCAACTATTTCCTGACGGGTACCGTCGCCGTCGAATACACGGACGCAAGCACCTCGCAGCTGCCCGACGCGCGCCGGCGTGACTGGGACCGCGCGCTCATCGCGCGGCTCGGCTTTCCGGACGCGCTTTTTACCCCGCTTGTCGCAAGCGGTACGCCGCTCGGCACGCTCTCGCGGCTCGTCACGGACGAGCTCGGCATCGCGCCGCTGCGCGTGATCGCCGCGCCGGGCACGACACCGCCAGCGCCGTGCTTGCCGCGCCGCTTAATCCCACGGAAAATCCCGCCTACCTTTCAAGCGGCACCTGGTCGCTTTTGGGCCTCGAGCTCCCGGAACCCATCCTCACGCAGGAGGCGCGCGCGGAGGACTTTTCAAACGAGGGCGGCGTCGGGCACACCATCCGCTTTCTCAAAATATCAGCGGCCTGTGGCTTATGCAGGAGACGCGCCGCCGCTGGGCCAGGGAGGGAGGCGCGCTGTCCTTCGCGGACATCGATCGCATGACGGCGCAGGCGCAGCCGCTGCGCTACCTCTTTGATCCGGACGCGCCGGGCCTTTCTTCCCGGGCGATGTTCCCGGGCGGATCGCGTCGCTCATCCGGCAGACCTACGGCGAAACGCCCGCCGCGCGCGGAGAGATCAGCCGCGCCATCGGCAACAGCCTTGCCATGGCCTACCGCTACTATATTGAGCGCCTGGAAGCCCCTAACCGGACGCCGCATCGGCGTACTTCATATCGTGGGCGGCGGCGTGCAGGACCGTTTCATCTGCCGGGCCACGGCAAACGCCGCGGGTCGTCCCGTCGTAGCAGGGCCTGTCGAGGCCACCGCCCTCGGCAACATTGCCTGCCAGCTCATCGCGCTCGGCTGCCTCCGCGACGCCGCCGAGGCGCGCGACTGCATCCGCCGTTCCTTCCCCGCCGAGACGTACGAGCCGCAGGACGGCGGCCTCTGGGACGCCGCTTACGAACGTTTCCTGACGATTCGCGGCGTCAGCTCATCCGAAACCGCACAGTTCGAAAGGTGACCGCTCTCATGAAAAATTTCCTCTTAAACGTATTAAAAAGGGCTTTGCTATGTTGCGCTCTATCTTGCCGCGCAGACCATCGCCTCTTACCTCGTCGTATTCGTCACCGCGCTCTCCATGTCGGCGCAGAACCCCGTCCTGCTTGAAACCGACACTGGCCTCGCCACGCTGATGCGGCAGGTGTACGATGCCGCGCTGTCCAATTCCTCGCTCATCCTGCTCATCGCCGCCGCCGTTACGCTGCTCGTTCTGTTCGTCTTTTTCCGGGCGCGCGGCAAACGCCTGACGCGGGAAACGTGGTTTTTGCCCGTGCGCGTGCAGTCGCTGTGGCCGGTCGCGCTGGCAGGCGTGGCGCTGGCGGTCGTGATCTGTTACGGTATCGCCCTCATCCCTTGGCCGGCGCAGATGCTGGAATCCTATGAGGAGCTTTACGCCGCCTCAAACGACGATACCCTCCTGACTCTGTTCGTAACGGTCCTCATTGCGCCCGTCTTGGAGGAGTTCATTTTTCGCGGCCTGGTCTTTACGCGTTTCTGCCGCGGTATGCCCGCGCCGGCGGCCCTGATCCTCGCCTCGACAATCTTCGGCGCGCTGCATGGCACGCTTCTTTGGGCGACGTACGGCTTTGTCGGCGGCGTCGCCATGACGCTTGTCTTTATGAAATACCGCTCGCTCTACGCCTCCATGCTGATGCACGCCGTATTCAACCTCTTCGGCGGCTATCTCCTCGGATACCTGGCGCTCCCCTCTCCGACTTACGACCTCGCGCTGTTCGGCGCGTCCCTCGCCGCGCTTGCCGCGCTCGGCGTCTACATGTACCGTATGCCGCGCAGCCGGATCGACCGCGCGCCGGCCGCACAGCCGCCGCAGACGCTTTAACGGCACGTACCTGCCGCCGTGTAGTTTTTTATAACGGCAAAACGGCCCGTCCGGTTCGCTTTTTCCCGGACGGGCCGTATGCGCACGTTTTTGCTTATTTGCCCAGCATTTCAAAGAAGGGCTTCCTTCGTCTGCACGCCGATGACGCTCGCGGTAATGCCGCCGTTTTGGAACACCGCGACGGTCGGCACGCTCATCACGCCGTAGCGCGCGGCAAGCTCCGGGCTTTCGTCCACATCCACGCTGCCGACTTTAAAGCCCGCCGCTTCCTGCGAGAGTTCCTCTATCACCGGGTCAAGCATACGGCACGGCCCGCACCACGACGCGCGAAAGTCCACGAGCACCGGCTCGCCGGCCTGCAATACTTCCCGCTCAAAATTTTCCTGATTAAAATTCATACATCCTCCAATTAACACCTATTTTTATGCGTGTTTCATGATTAGCATGCCAGATTCCCGCGCTTTTATGCGGCGTTTTCATTCCCCGTCCGTTTGGCGGCGGATGAGTACTATCAATACGATTTTATGATTTTTTCGGAGGCATTATGCAAAGCATCGAACTGCTCTCGCCCGCGGGCGACCTGGAGTGCCTGGAGACGGCGCTCCATTTCGGCGCGGACGCCGTTTACGTCGGCGGACCAAAGCTCCAGCTCCGCGCGGCAAACGTCGGGTTTACGATGGAGACGCTCGCGGGCGCCGTTTTAGCGGCGCACCGCGCCGGTCGGAAGCTTTACGTCACGGTCAATTCCTTTGCGACCAACGCGGAAATTCCGGAAATTGCCGCCTATGCGCGCGAGCTATACGCGCTTGGCGTGGACGCCGCGATCGTGGCCGATATCGGCGTGCTCGCGGAGATCAAAAAAAGCCGCGCCGGACTTGCCGGTCCATGTGAGCACACAGGCAAACTGCGGCAACTACGCCGCCGCGCGCGTCTACCATACGCTGGGCGCCTCGCGCATTGTGCTCGCACGCGAAATGACCCTCGAGGCCATCGCCGAGCTGCGCGCGCATGTTCCGGACGAGCTGGAGCTTGAGGCGTTCGTCCACGGCGCGATGTGCATGGCCTACTCCGGCCGCTGTCTGCTCAGCGCCTACCTGACCGGGCGCAGCGGGAACCGCGGCACCTGCGCGCAGCCCTGCCGCTGGCGCTATGCGCTCGTGGAGGAGACGCGCCCGGGCGAATACTTCCCTATTTTTGAGGATGCGCGCGGCACGACCGTCCTCAGCTCGCGCGACCTCTGCGCCGTCTCGTTTCTCGACCGCCTCGCAGATGCGGGCGTCACGTCCTTCAAGATCGAGGGACGCATGAAGTCGCCCTATTACGTCGCGACAGTGACAAACGCCTACCGCCGCGCGATGGACGCGCTCGCGCGCGGCGAAACGCCGGACGCGGACGCGCTCATGCGGGAGCTGGGCGCCGCGAGCCACCGCGATTTCTCGCGTGGTTTTTACTTCGGCGAGATCCCGGCCGAACCCGCCGCGGGCGACGGCTACGCGCAGGACTGCGTTTTCGCGGGCGTTGTGCGCGCGGCGGCGCCCGGCCGCATTACGTTCGAGCAGCGCAACCGCGTGCGCGCGGGGGACGTGCTGGAGGTTCTCGCACCCGGCGAGGACGTCCGGACGTTCACCGTCGGCGCGATGACCGCGCCGGACGGCAGCGCGACCGACGACGCGCGTTTGCCCGCCGCCCTTTACAGCGCGGACTGCCCGTTTTCCCTCGCGCCGGGCGATATTCTGCGCATCCGCCGCCCGGAAAAACGTCCGTGACGCAGATTTTTCCGCATTGCGCAATATACGCAGGCCCGACAAGGCCGGATTTTTTCACCGCAATCACCGTTCAAAGACGGCTGCAGATCTTCCATTCGCCGGGTTTCAAGCTTACCATACTTTCGGCTGTAACTCACCAAAGCTCGCTATGCTCACGGCCCGCGCAGGTTTGAAACCGCTTTCAGCATTTGACGGCTTGAAAGTACTCCAAGTTTACCTCACGGCTGTGGCGGTTCTTGGTGCTCATCTAATTGGCTAAGTGGCAACATTTTACGAAGCCTATCTCACCTGCAAAGCGCAACGCTGTGTGCCAACCCACAATAAAGGATTTTTCGTCACGCGCAATGGATATTTGTTCGCGTTTGCAGCGCTTGCGCCATCCGCTGTTACGAAGGCCGATATCGGCAATTTTATGCTCGGGTTTGCTTGCTTCGCCCAAATTTTAACCCCAGCTATGCACGGCTTATATGGGAACTATCAGCTAAAACGGTAAAACGCCATCGTAACGACCATAAAAGACGGTTGCTTGCGTCAGCACCATCAAGGCCCTTTATCGGCAGTGCTTCACGGCGCGCGGAAATCAATTTCACTCGCTCAATTGCCCTAAATGGAAATGACGGTTCTCACAAAAGCCTTTTTAAAAGTTTTCTATGGGCAGCTCGTTCGGTACTTGTAGCCAATGTTTTTCTTTACGGAACACCCTCTCGGTACAACCGGTAGCTTTATTAACCAAATAAAAGCGCCCGCGCGTCATGTGTATTGACACGCGGGCTTTCTATTTAGTCAAGCTGTGAGGTATAAAGCTCATAGTAACGGCCGCGCTTGGCGATCAGCTCATCGTGCGTGCCGTTTTCCACGATCTGCTTATCCGCAACATAGAGGATACGGCAGTTCTTAATCGTCGAAAGCCGGTGCGCAATGATAAAGGACGTGCGGCCCTTTAAAAGAGCCTGCAAGCCCTGCTGAACGAGCAGCTCCGTCTTGGTATCAATGGCGGAGGTTGCTTCGTCGAGGATCAGGATGCGCGGGTCGGCCAAAAGCGTGCGCGCGAAGCTGATGAGCTGGCGCTGCCCGCGGAAAGCGAGGAACCACGTTCCTTCACCTCCGTGTCGTAACCGTCCGGGAGCTGGCTGATGAAATCGTCCGCATGTACGGCGCGCGCCGCCGCATAGACCTCCTCGTCCGTCGCGTCCAAACGGCCGTAGCGGATGTTATCCATAATCGTGCCGGTAAAGAGGAAGGTGTCCTGGAGCATCATGCCCATTTGCGAACGCAGGGACGGATTGTCACGTCGTAAATGGAATGGCCGTCGATTGTGATGGAGCCCTCCTGAATGTCATAGAAGCGGGCAAGCAGGCTGACGACCGTGCTTTTTCCGGCGCCCGTAGGACCGACCAGCGCGATCGACTCTCCCGGCTCCGCGCAAAGGTTCATGTGCTCCAGCACATTGACGCCCTTTTCATACGCAAATGTGACGTCGCGGAACTCCACGCGGCCGTCGATTCTCGGCAGCTCGTACGCGCCCTCGTGGTCGTCGATGGAGACCGGCTCATCCATGACCTGGAAAATACGTTCCAGGTACGCCGTCGTGTTGATGAGGTTATTATAGAGGTTGCCGAGCACCTGAATCGGCATCCAGAAGCGGAACACATAGCCTATGAAAATCAGGATTGTACCCAGCGAAATGTCCGCAAAAAATGTTCGCCGCCGCAGAATAGTAAACGCCGAGCTTTACAGTGTTTGACAAAAGCGAAATAACCGGCCAGATGGTGCCGCTGATCATGACGGCCTTCATCCATGCGTTGCGAACGTCCTGCGCGAGGCCGCTGTAAATGCCGTAGTTGACGCCCTCGCGGTCAAAGCTCTGCGTGACCTTCATGCCGTTGATCGATTCGTGCAGGTAGGCGTTGATGTTTGAGTTTTTGTTTGAGAGCTTCTGGCGCGAGCGGCGCTGCGGGGATTTAATCAGCACAATGAAAATCACGAAGATTGGCATTGTGGCAAGCGTCAAAAGCGTCAGCTTGGGGCTTGTAATGAACATAAAATGACAATGGCTACTAAGCTGAAAAGCTCCAGGATGATATTGACGATCCCGTTTGAGAGGAAGTCCGCGACAGAGTTGACGTAGTTGACGACACGGACGAGGATCTTGCCATGTGGGCGGGTATCGTAGTAGTCAAACGGCAGCTTTTTGCAGGTGCTCAAAGAGGTCGTGGCGAATTTCTGAGATAATCGTCTGGCCGACGCGGTTTGTGATGAGAATACGCCAGCGGTTGATCAAAATAATCAGCGCGACGATCACCACAAAGCACGCCGCCATGATAAAGAGCCCGCGGATGTTCCCGGCCGGGATATAATTATCCACAACCATACCGGAGAACTGCGGCGTAATCAGGCTCAGGATCGTGGAGATGACGCTCAAAAGCGAGCGCGAACAGGAGGCTTTTTTCCGTAACGTTTTATGTACTTAAAAGCCCGTTTTAAATGCGTGGCGTCAAACGGCGAATCAAGCTCCTCATCCACGTTAAACTTATTGCGTTTTTTCTTGACGTCCATCAGCAGGCACCCCCTTCCTCGGCGATGCCGTTTTGCAGGCAGTAAACGCTGTAATAATAGCCGCGCTTCGCAAGCAGTTCCTCATGCGTGCCGTATTCGGAAACGCGTCCGTTTTCCAGGATATAATGCAGTCCGCCTCCTTCACGGAGGAAATACGCTGCGCGACGATCAGCGTTGTCGCTTTTTCTCCCTGCGCGTGCAGGCGCTCCTGGATATAGGCCTCCGTATCCATATCGACGGCGGAGGTCGTGTCGTCGAGAATCAGGATCGGCGTGTCGTAGGCCAGTGCGCGCGCCAGTGCAATGCGCTGCTTCTGCCCGCCGGACAGACCGACGCCGCGTTCACCGATGATCGTCCGTAGCCCTCCGGCGTGCGGCGGATAAAGCCGTCCGCGTCCGCGTCCTTCGCGCATTCGATCACGCGCTCCTCCGGCATTTCCGGGTCGCCGTAGGAAATGTTCGCGTCGATCGTCTCGGAAAAGAGGAACACGTCCTGCATACTCATGCCGACGATGCCGCGCAGGGTGTTTAAGTCGTACTTGCGCACGTCCACGCCGTCAATCAGGATAGCGCCGCGCGACACATCCATAAAGCGCGGAATCAGGGAAATCAGCGTTGACTTGCCGCAGCCCGTCGGGCCCATAATGCCGATCGTCTGCCCGGCTTTGGCCACCAGGTTGATGTCGGAAAGCACCGGCGTCTTGCCGGAGGGGTACTTATACGCAACGCCCCGGAATTCAATCTCGCCGCGCGGGCCTCCGGCGCGAACGGATGCGCGGGATTTTCAATATCCGGCTTCGCGTAGTAGATCGTCATAATCTTTTCGGCGGAGGCCAGGAAACGTTGGTAGTCGTTGATGACCGTGCCGATCATGTTCATTGGCCCGTTGAGGCCCCATGCCAGCGACAAAAACAGGCTCAGGTCGCCCAGCGACATCGTGCCCTTGATGCAGAAGATGCCGCCGAAGAGCAGCAACACGACGGTCAGGCAGTTGGAAAAGCCGTCGAGGATCGGGGCGTAGCGCTGCCAAGTGCGCACCGTATTGATGGAGGCGTTGCGGAACGCCTGATTCTTTTCCTCGAAGCGCTCGATTTCATAGTCCTCGCGCACAAACGCCTTGACCACGCGGTTGCCGGAGATGTTTTCCTGCACGAGCGTGTTGAGCTGCGACACACATTCGCGCACACGGTCGTGCGCAGGGCGCATGTTGCGGCGTACCTTGACCGTTAAAAATACGGTAAACGGCGTAAAGACCAGCGCCATGAGCGCCAGCTGCCAGTTATAGAAAAGGAAAATTCCGAGCGTTGCGACAAAGGTTAAAAAGGTTCGTGATCGACTGCGGGATCAGGAAAATTGTAAAATGGCGCACCCAGTCAAGGTCGCCGGTCAGCTTCATCATCAGGTCGCCGGTACGGTTTGCGCCATAAAAGTTCTGATCCATTTTCTGAAGCTTCGCGTAGAGCTGCTTGCGCAGGTCGCGCTCCGTATTCTGGGAACCCAGCTCCAGCAGAAGCTGCGACGTATACGTGCAGATGACGAACAAAATTGCGCAGGCGATCGCGGCGGCGCACAGCGGCACCAGCTTTTCCGCCTGTCCGCCTTCGATCACGTCGTCGATAATGTGGGCGTACAGAATTGGGCCGATCACGTTAAACCCAACGCACAGCACGCTCAGGATCATACCGACTACCATTTTCCCCATGTTCTCACGGGCGGTACTCATGACCCACTTTACAGAGCCCAAAGTGACATTACCTCCTCACTCTCCCTCCCCGTCAGGGAGGCCCCTCGGCTCTCGCCGATCCATCTTTCCGGGCGGTACGCGGCGCGCTTATTCCTCCCACGCGGCAGGCCCGTTTACCGGCCGGGCCTGCGCTTTTCATGGGCAGAAAACCACAGGAAAAAGCTAATACCACCATTTTTATAATATTGTTAACTATACTCGTTGGTTTTCAAAATGTCAAGCTTCCAAATGCCTTTGTTTGTTCGGTTTTTTGGGCATTTTTTCGATTTTTATTCTCAATTTTCTCACAATGGAAAGAAAATTCGACTGGGAATCCGGTTTTTGCAGATTCTCGCGCCAAAGCCCTATTTTGGAGCTAAACGCAAGCAGTATTTACTTTTATAGTTTAATATGATAAAATACGCTCAAAGAGGTGATCTGCCATGAACGAGAAGTTAAAAACGGCGCATATGGACGCGCTTTTGAAAGCGATCCTTTCGTTAAAGGATTTAGATGAGTGCTATGCCTTTTTTGAGGACCTGTGCACGGTGACGGAGCTCAAGGCCATGGAGCAGCGTTTTGAAGTGGCGCTGATGCTCTCAAAAGGCCATGTGTACGGGGACGTCGTGCGTACCACCGGCGCTTCCACGGCCACAATCAGCCGTGTAAACCGCAGCCTAAACTATGGAAGCGACGGATACCGGACTGTGATCGCGAGGCTTGAGGAAGATGGAAGCATATAGCGCGCTCGCACCTTATTATGATGAATTCAACCGTGATGTGCCGTACGACGGGATATTGCGGTTTTATAAACGGCTCTTTGCACGCGCGGGCGTTTCGCCCCGCCTGGTGCTCGATCTGGCGTGCGGCACCGGCTCTATGAGTATACGCCTCGCGGCGGCGGGATATGAGGTCATCGCGGCGGACGCGTCGTCGCAGATGCTCTCCATCGCATACGCCCGGCCTGTCCCGCCGGACGCCGTCGCGCCGGTTTACCTCTGCCAGCGTATGGAACGTCTCGACCTTTACGGCACCGTCGACGCCGCCGTATGCTGTCTGGACGGCGTCGGATACGTCACGAACCCTGCTACGCTCACGCGCGCGTTTTCGCGCGTGCGGCTTTTTATGAATCCCGGTGGCGTGTTCATTTTCGACGTTAACAGCGCGTACCGTCTGCGCCATTTAAACGAAGAGGCTTTCACGCGCGAATGCGACCGCGCCTTCTGCGTTTACCAAGCGGACTTTTCGGAAAAACGCAAGTTTTAACCTACACGCCTCGACCTTTTCGAGCGTGAGGGCCGTCTCTACCGCCGTTCGACGGAATACCACCGCGAGCGCGCTTACGAGGCGCAGACGCTCACGGACATGCTGCTGGAGGCGGGTTTTCGTCCGTGGAGCAGTTCGGAGACTGCCGCGAGGCGCCGCCCGAACCGGAGGAAGGCCGCATTTTCTTTTCTTGCGAAAGCGTGAGATCCGCCCGCCGCATCACACTTTTTGCGCGAAAAAATTGCGATTGCAAAATAGATTTACAATCGCGACTTACACAAAAGAACAACTTATTAAGAAAAGAAAACGCCTTTGAAAAATGGCCTTTGCGGCCAGATTCAAGGGCGTTTTTGTGCAATTATTTTTGAGGGGCTATTTTACTTAAGCCCTTACATGATAAAAGAAAAGATGCTTAGGCCTTTTTTCTCGGCCTTATAGAACACGTTATTAATCTGTACCGCGATCCGTCGTACTCGTTATCGTCCTTCAGGCGGAACACCTTCGTGCCCTCGTCAAGTCCGATTGCGTCGCCGTCCTCGGCCGGCGTGTCGGTCACAACGTTCGTGATGCTGAAAGCTCCACGCCCACTTCGTCGGAATCGAGCGTCTCGTCCGTTACCTCATAGAGGTTGCCGTTGTACATCACACGGCGCGTATCCGAAGTGCTGCCGTTGCCGCCTGTACTGCCGTTTGAACCACCGTTGCCATTCGTGTTGCCGCCCGTGCTGCCGTTTGAACCGCCGTTGCCGTTCGTACCGCCGCCCGTGCTGCCGTTATCCTGGTCGCCGTTGGTATTGCCGTTCGTATTGCCGGAACCGCCGTTCAGGCCGCTGTCGCCGCTGTTTGAACCGCCATTGGTGTTACCATTTGTACCGCCGTTACCGTTTGTACCGCCGTTCGTATTCCCGTTGGTACCGCCGTTGCCGTTCGTGCCGCCATTGGTGTTCCCGTTATCCGAGGTGCCCGGCTTATTGTTGTTCGGGTTGTTGTTTCCCGTCGCCCGTGCAGGCCGTCAGGGACAGCGCAAGCAGGGCAGCCATTATGATTGCTACGAATCTCATTCAAAACTCTCCTTTTTCGGTTTTCGAACATAGTATTACCTGGAACTGGCACGTTTTATCCCGCCAAATTTAACAAAATGATGTAAAAATAATGCCCTCATCTGGTATATTCGATATTGCACACATTTTTCAGATGTTATACTATTATTGTTCCCGATTTTTTTTGTAGAATAAGAGGAGAAACGCTTATGGATTCAGCGAAAGTGCGCAAACTTGTCCTGGCGGCGTTCTTTGCCGCCATTATTTTTTTTCTCGGTACGTTTATCATTAAAATCCCCATTCCGAACGGGTACATCCATTTCGGAGACGGCTTCATATACGTCGCGGCAGCCCTGCTGCCGCTGCCCTACGCCATGGCGGCCGCGGCGATTGGCGGGCTTCTGGCCGACCTGCTCGGCGGCGTGCGCGAGGCGAGTCTGCTCATCAGCGGACAGGGGGCGTACTCCCGCCTGAAGTTTGAAAGCGGGGTGCACCGCGTCCAGCGCGTGCCGGAGACGGAGACCGGCGGCCGCATTCACACCAGCACCGCCACCGTGGCCGTGCTGCCGGAGATGGACGCCGTGGAGGTGCACATCGACCCGAAGGATCTGCAGATCGACACCTACCGCAGCTCCGGCGCCGGCGGCCAGCACGTCAACAAGACCGAGAGCGCCATCCGCATCACGCACCTGCCGACCGGCACGGTCGTCGAGTGTCAGGATGAGCGCAGCCAGTATAAAAACAAGGATCGCGCGATGAAGATCCTGGCCTCACGCCTGTATGCCGCGGAAAGTGCCCGGCAGAATGCCGCGCGCTCGGCCGAGCGGCGCAGCCAGGTCGGCACAGGGATGCGCAACGAGCGCATCCGAACCTACAACTTCCCGCAGGGGCGGGTGACGTTCCCGCAGAGCCGCGGATGGTGGGATCGCGGCGGAGACGGTTCGTGTAAAAATAAAAGCAATTCATAAAGGGGTGAAAAGAAAGGCGCCATGGGCGCCGAGTAATGTTCAACGGGGACTCTACCCGTTATCAGGGGAGGACGTATGTTAGTACGTTAAAGAGCGGGCGCGTTTTCGCGTCAAATTAGGTGGTACCGCAGAAGTGTAAGCTTTTGTCCTATGGTTTAGGACAAAAGCTTTTTTTGTTGCCCTTCGCTGGGACAGCCGGCTGAGAAGAAAGATTCCCCGCGGCAAAACGGAGACGTTTCCCCGGCACTTTATCAAAAGAGAGGATGGTCTTTTATGAAAAAAGGCAGATTTTTAGAGTTTGGCGGGCAGTACGCTCCCGAAACCATGATGAGCGCGCTGACGGAGCTGGAGGACGCCTACCGGCGTACCAGCGCGGACCCGGACTTCCGCGCGGAGCTCGCCACGCTGCTGCGCGACTACGCGGGGCGTCCTTCGCGGCTCACGTACGCGGAGAAGCTGACGCGCGCGCTCGGCGGCGCGAAAAATTTACTTAAAGCGCGAGGATTTGAACCACACGGGCTCCCACAAGATCAACAACGTTCTTGGGGCAGGTTCTGCTCGCGAAAAAAATGGGCAAATCGCGCGTGATCGCGGAAACCGGCGCGGGACAGCACGGCGTTGCGACGGCGACCGTGGCGGCGCTCATGGATATGGAATGCGAAATCTTCATGGGCGAGGAGGACACGCGGCGGCAGGCGCTCAACGTCTACCGCATGGAGCTGCTGGGCGCAAAGGTCCACGCCGTCACGAGCGGCACGCGCACCCTGAAGGACGCCGTCAACGCCACGATGCGCGAATGGGTCTCCGCATCGATGACACGCACTACGTGCTGGGTTCTGTGATGGGCCCGCACCCGTTCCCGACCATCGTGCGCGACTTCCAGAAGATCATCGGCGAGGAGATCCGCCGTCAGGTGTTTCGCGCCGAGGGACGCCTCCCCGATGCGGTCGTTGCCTGTGTCGGCGGCGGCAGCAACGCCATGGGCGCGTTTTACGAGTTCATCGACTGCCCCTCGGTACGTCTGATCGGCTGCGAGGCCGCGGGACGCGGCGTTGACACGCCGGAGACCGCCGCAACGATCGCAACCGGCAAGCCCGGCATCTTCCACGGCATGAAATCCTACTTTTTGCCAGGACGAATACGGCCAGATCGCGCCGGTCTACTCAATTTCCGCCGGACTTGACTATCCCGGCATTGGCCCGGAGCACGCCATGCTCTACGAAACCGGACGCGCCGAATATGTCCCCGTCACGGACGACGAGGCAGTCGCCGCATTTACGTACCTCTCGCGCACGGAAGGCATCATCCCGGCCATTGAGAGCGCGCACGCCGTCGCCTACGCCATGCGCCTGGCGCGTGAGATGCGGCCGGAGCAGACCATCGTCGTCAATCTCTCCGGCCGCGGCGATAAGGACGTGGCCGCCATTGCAAGATATCAAGGAGTGGAGCTTTATGAATAAGATTGCACGGGCATTTCAAAAGGCAAGGCGTTCGTCGCGTTTCTAACAGGCGGCGACCCGGACATGGAAACGACGGAGGCGCTCATCCCCGTCATGGAGGCGGCGGCGCGGACATCATTGAAATCGGCATTCCCTTCTCCGACCCCATCGCCGAGGGTCCGGTCATCCAGGCCGCGAGCGCACGGGCGCTTGCGGCGGGCTGCACGGTCGACCGCCTCTTTGAGATGGCCGCTCGTCTGCGCGGAACCGTGACGGTACCGCTGCTCTTCATGACCTACGCAAACCCCATTTTCGCCTACGGCGCCGAGCGCTTCATGGAACGCTGCCGCGCCTGCGGGATCGACGGCATCATCGTCCCGGACGTTCCCTTCGAGGAACGCGGCGAGTTCCGGGCGGCCTGCCGGACATACGGCATCGCGCAGATTTCCCTCCTGGCCCCCACGTCGGAGGCGCGCGCCGCCGAGATCGCCCGGGAATCGGAGGGCTTCCTCTACTGCGTCCGTCCCTCGGCGTCACCGGCGTGCGCGCCGAACTGCGCGACGACATCGCGGACATCATCCGCATCGCGCGCGGCGTGACGGATACGCCCTGCGCCATCGGCTTCGGCATCGCAACGCCGGAGCAGGCGGCGCACATGGCGAAGTCCGCCGTCGGCGTGATCGTCGGCAGCGCCATTGTCCGCATCATCGAGGCGCACGGCCGCGACAGCGCCGGCCCCGTGCGCGACTACGTAAAAAGCATCAAAGACGCCATTCGGTAAAGGAGACTGCCACTATGTATCAAGAAATCCTGACGAAACTTACCAACCACACGGAGCTCTCCGACGCGGAGATCTTCAATCTTATTTCCGCCATCAGCCGCGACGAAATCAGCGACGTGCAGATCGGCGGCTTCCAGGTCGCGCTGCTCATGAAGTCCCCGACGCTCGGCGAGACGTCCGCCATCGCGCGCGCCATGCGTGAAAACTGCGTGCGTCTCAACCCCGCGTCGCAGAACCCCTCATGGACACCTGCGGCACGGGCGGCGGGCTTAGTACCTTCAACATCTCCACCGCGACCGCCATCGTCGCCGCCGCCGCGGGCATCCCCGTCGCCAAGCACGGCAGCCGTTCCATCTCGAGCCTTTCCGGCAGCGCGGACGTTTTGGAGGCGCTCGGCGTCAACATCGACCTCACGCCGGAGGCAGCCTGCCGCATGATCGAGGAGATCGGCATCGCCTTCCTTTACGCGCCGCTCTTCCACCCCGTCATGTGCAAGGTCCTGCCCCCGGAGACGGAGCTCGGCATCAAAACGATTTTTTACACCATCATCGGCCCGCTGATCAACCCGGCGTTTGCCTCGCGCCATATTCTGGGCGTTTATAAGCCGGAGCTGCTCGACACCGTCACCTCCGTCGCGCGCGACCTAGGCTATACCGACGCGCTCTTTCGTCCACGGCCTTGACGGACTCGACGAAATTTCTCTCATGGGCCGCACCCGCATCAACGAGCTGCGCGGCGGCAGCGTCCGCACTTATGAGATCGCGCCGGAGGACTTCGGCCTCTCCCGCTGCACGCTCGAGGACATCAAAACCGGGACGCCGGAGGTCAACGCGGCGTGCATTCGCGGCGTTTTCTCGGGGAAGGTCACCGGCCCGCAGCGCGACGCCATTCTTTTAAACGCGGCGGGCGCGCTGATGATCGGCGGCCGCGCCGGGGACTTCCGGGAGGGCATTGCGCTTGCCCGCGCGCTCATCGATTCCGGCGCGGCCGAACGCAAGCTCCGCGATCTCTCCGAAGCGTCCCACTCCTACAAGAGGTAAGCCGCTATGACGCACCCATTTTCACAGGCCGTCCTCGGCCAGAAAGCGTCCGGCCTGCTCCCGGTGATTCCCGATATCAAGCGTTGTTCCCCCGGCGAGGGGTCGCTACTCGGCGCGCGCCGCGCGGAAGACTACGCCGCGTGCCTCCAGGCGGCGGGGCGCGCGCCGTCTCCGTCGTCACGGAGCGCGCGTTACGGCGGCTCGTCCGACATGCTTGAACGTGTCGCGGCGCTCGGCCTGCCCGTGCTGCGCAAGGACTTCCCTCACGACGCGGGACGGCATCCGCGACTCGCACGCCATGGGCGCCAGCGCCGTACTGCTCATCGCGTCCCACATCGGCTGCGAACACGAGCTTGCCGCACTTTACAACTGCGCGCTTGAGCTGGGGCTGGAGCCGCTGGTCGAGACGCACAACGCGGCGGAGCTTGCCATGGCAAAAAGGCTCCACGCGGGGCTTATCGGCATCAATAACCGCGATATCGGTGCCTTTGAACAGGACGGCGGCACCGTTTCCACAACGGAAGCGCTCTGCCGTCTCGCGCCGGAGGACGCCGTTGTCGTCAGCGAAAGCGGCATCCTGACGCCGCAGGACGCGCGCCGCGCCGTCCGCGCCGGTGCGGACGCGGTGCTCATCGGCACCGCACTGCTACGCGCCCGCGATCCCGCCGCGCTCTACCGCGCTGACAAACCAGCCATGCCCCGCGGGCGGTACGGCTTAAAAGGAGGCGCGGGCATGGCGTATTTGAAAATCTGCGGCCTGATGCGGGCAGAGGACGTCGCGTTCTGCTGCACGTGCGGCGTAGATCTCGTGGGTTTCGTCGTGGAGTATCCAAAAGATGTTCCCTGGAATCTCAGCGTCGCGCAGGCGCGGGCGCTTCTCGCGCATCTCTCCGGGAAAACCCGCAGCGTCATCGTCACGGGCGGCGCGCCGGACGCAATCCTACGGCGCGCGGAGGCCCTGCGGCCCGGCTTCGTGCAGCTCCATTACCGCGAAACGCCGGAGGAGACGCGCCACCTTGTATCGCGGCTGCACGCGCTTGGCGTCGGCGTCATCAAGGCGCTCCCCGTGCGCGCGGACGGCACGCCGGACGCGCCGGGCTTCGCATCTGCCGAGGATATGGCCGCGTGCTATGCGCAGACGGGCGCGGATCTGCTCCTGCTCGACGCGCGCGTCCCTCCGCACCGGACGCACAGAGCGCGCCGCTGGACGCTGCGCTCTACCGGCGCGTCCGGCGGCACAGCGCGGTCCCAGTCGTGCTGGCCGGAGGGTTGACCGTGGATAACCTCGCGGGCGTCCTGCGAGACGAACGCCCGGCGGTCGATATCCTGAGCGGCGCGGAAACCACGCACGGCGTGAAAGACCGCGCGGCTATCCGCGCACTTTGCCGCCTCACGAAAAAAGCCCCCTGCACCGGCTATTAACGCCGGTGCAGGGGCTTTTTTATATAACAAACTTATTCCGCGTCTTTGTCCCGGTTCTGCCAGGAAAATTTCGGGAGGAACGTGCGCGCGAAAAATGCCGTTCGGGCGGCGCACGCCGAAAAAATGGCTAGCACGCAGAACAGCACGCCGCCCGCCGTATTGGAAATCATATCGTTCATGGTGTCGATATGGCCGAGGTCCAGATACCCGCCGACGCCGAGCTCCACGCCGTTGACCGTGACCTCCGTGATATTATTGATCGTATCGACAACTATGGGCGAGGAACCCACAAGGTACGACTTGATGCTGTGCACAACGGTATCGCACTGCATGTCGAAGTTTAAGAACGTATCCATTGCGTACTCGTAAAACTCCCAGACCACAGCCGCCGCCAGCGCAAAAGTAAAGGCCGAGAGGATGCGCGAGGCCATGGAAATGTGCGACGCGGACTCGCGGTTTAAAACGTCCAGCGCAATAAAGCCGAGCATCGCCATTACAAAACCACAGATAACATGGAGCAGGGTATCCCAGTCCTTAAAACGGTAATAAAACTCGAATACCGAGCCCAGGATCGCGCCGCACGCGATATAGAGCATGATAAACACTTTAAAAACGCCGAAAACTTGATCATAAAGAGCCACTCGATAAAGCGCGGTACAAACATTGCGGCAATCACCGCCAGGCAAAGAATGATATTCGTCGCGTCTTTGATCGTGACGCAATAAACGAGCGTTGCAAGCGCAAAGAGCGCCACCGCAATAAAAGCGATTTTCTCCGCGATGGAGACGTTCCGGTATGCCTGCGCGAGCTTTCCGCGCTTTCCCTTCGACTGGTCAAACTTTGTTCCCCCCTATGGCAAAAATAACGCCGCGCCGCGCGGCCACATCACCTATCATACGGCAAAGTATATGTATTTGCAACCCACATTACACGCTCTTTGTCCGAATTAAGGGAAATATAAGAAAATCTTAAACGCCGGCTTTTCCCGCGTCCTGATAGCGTCATGCCCTCGCCACTTTTTCCGCATTTTCGACAATGCCGTTCATTTGCAGGTCCTGCTTATATGGCAGAACCAACAATTCCGGACTTTCAGAACCAACAGTTTGCACAAACATGTATATACAGGTCTATATATCTCTTGCCAAATCCCGGATACCATGATATACTTGACGCACAATGAAAAACAGGAGGGACAAATCATGGAATATGGAAAATCTATTTTCCTCACAAAACCCAATGATCCGATAGCGACGGTGTTCACACCGGAAGCTTACGGCGCCTGCCCCGACGGTATCGGCGATAATACCGCCGCCTTACAGAAAGCGATTGACGAACTGGTAGAGAATCATTATCACGGCATCATCTATATTCCGGAGGGCACGTACCGTTTTGCGGATACCGTGCAGCTCTGGCGCGGCGTCCGCCTCTTTGGTTACGGTGCAAAGCGCCCGGTCTTTATTCTGGCGGACAACGCGCCCGGCTATGAAGGCCCGAACACGAAGTATATCCTCCACTTCCGCGACGCGCAGCCGCGCGAAAACTACCCGCTGCGCGACGCAGAACACGTCGTTTTACGGCGGCGTGCGTAACATCGACTTTAACCTCGGCCACGGGAACGCGGGCGCCGTCGCCTGCCGTTACCGTATCGCGCAGCTCTGCCCTCGAGGACATCGACTTCTATATCAATGACGCCTATGCGGCGGTCGAGATGGTCGGCAACGAAATTGAGCGCTGCCGTTTCTTCGGCGGTACTTACGGTATCGTGACAGGCGAGACCGTCCCCTATTGGCAGTTCTACCTTGGCGATTCCATCTTCGACGGCCAGAAGCGCGCCTGTATCTCCTCGTACCGCGCGGGCTGACGATGGTGCGCGATACGCTGCGCAACGCGCCCTACGGCGTTTACGTCCCGAACAAGGAGACCGATAACCACTACATCGAAGAGTTTGAGCGCCTCTATATGGAGGACTGCCGCCTCGAGAATCTCTCGTCGGCCGGTGTGTGCATGAACATGACGCGTTATCCGCAGAACTGGCTGCACGCGCGCAATGTCGTCTGCCGCAAGACGCCGATGTATTACGAGCCGTTCGGCTATCGCTTCAACCATCATATTATGGTCACGCCTATTACGTCCGATTACGAGTGCTATTCCGTCTCTATGGACATGGGCCTCAAGATCAACGTCAATAACCAGGACGTGAACCGCCGCTTCGACATTCAGTATAACATCGAGGAAGCCCAGTGGACCGACGCGCCCGCGCCCGATTACGTCGAAATGCCGGCGCTTTCGGACTGCGTGAATATCCGCGAACTCGGCGCGGTGGGCGACGGCGTTGCCGACGATACGGCCGTCTTTGAGAAGGCCATCGCGGAATATGACAACATCTATGTCCCCGATGGGCGCGTATCGCCTCACCCGCGGCCTGACGCTGCGCGAGAAAACGGCGATCGTCGGCCTGCACTGCTTCTGCACCTTCTTAATGGACGACGAGTGTCCGGGCTTTACGGACGCCCTGCATCCGCAGTCCATGTTTATCGCGCCAAAGGGCGGCCATAACCACGTCTGCGGCATCAGCTTCGACGGCGGCCGCAACCCCGGCCTGAACTCTGTTGAGTGGATGGCGGCGCCGGATTCGATCCTCGAGGATATCCTCTTCATGCACGGCGCACGCGCACCGATGGGCCCGCGCAAGAACGTGGTCGGCGGCCAGTCCGTCCGCGGCAGGACGCAGCGCAAGGGCCGCGACCGCGGCCATACCATCTGGATCCACGACGGCGGCGCCGGCGTTTTCAAGAACATCTGGTCGCCTGACGTCTGGGCAAAGGACGGCATCTACATTAACGACACCGAAGCGCCCGGCAAGATGTACCTCATCTCCGTCGAGCACCATCTCGACATTGAAGTCGTGCTCGAACGTGTGGCGAACTGGAAAATTATCGCGCTTCAGACCGAAGAGGATCTGGGCAGCGAGTACGCCAGCTCCGTCCGCTGTAAAGACTGCTTCGACGTGGAGTTTGTCAGCCTGTTCCAGTACCGCGTTCAGGCCATTGACATCCAGAACCCGTACGCCAGCTATGCCGACAACTGCAAGAATTTGCAGATTAACGGCGTGCACGTGTTCTCCATCGGCCCGACACCGTTTACAAATTCCTTTCCTGATCGACGGCAAGACCGTCATTCAGGATCAGGAGATCGGCAGCCTGCACATTTCCTGCTAAAGTTCATAAAACCTACGAAACCCCGGCATGGTTTTTGACCATGCCGGGGTTTCTCACGCTTATGCGCGCCTGAAAACGATACCTTGTCCGCGCAACCGAAAAGAACACCATGAAACGGCGCGGCGACTTGCCTTCCAAACGCAGTTTATCTCCCCGGCGGCTTACGGGACGCTTTATCAGTACGTTCCCCCCGTCTCCATGGGCTTTCAAAGTCCATACAAAAATATCCCTCTTTTTTCACAGACGGTGTTTCAATATGCAGGTCGGCGTACGGACGCATTTTCAAAGAAATTGCATCCGTACGTTTTGCATCTCAGCACGCACGAGGAAGCACCTGTCACTCCAGCAGTGTCTTAGTAAGACACCTTCAATTTCAGGCGACGCGCCGCCGCACCCCGCCAGGCAGCCCTCCGCCACTTTCCCTCGGGAACATCACGCGATAGTCCCTGACTTCCGACCGGCAAAACTTGCTCCGCTCCAGCAAATTCCATAGTGTCCTGCGCCATACACAAACGTACTGCTTCTGTTGCCAAAACGAGCAGAGGTCTTTGGAAGCAGCGCAGCCGGTCCTAAACACAGCTCTCGTCAACAGCAAAAAACGCACGCGCAGTCGCCGCGTGCGTTTAAACACTATCAAACACCGTAAGGGCGCAGGCGCCACAGGACCTGCCCTACCTCCTTTGCAATCAGATAATACCTGCCGGCAAAACCGCGCGCGCCTCATGTTTTTCGGTATACGCACGCAAAAGCGCAGCCCGGTCGTGCCCGTCCGCCTCAGCCAACGCATACACGACCTCTAGAATGTCCGCAAGCTCCATTAACTCGCCGCTTTCCAGGTATTCGGCGACCTCTTCCCACAACTTCTCCCGCAGTGCCTCACGGTAAGCCGCGTCCGGCAGGACACGGACCCGCGGCGTAAACCCCTCCCGGCGGATCAGGTCAGGAATGCCGTCGCGTACCAGCTTGCCGTACGCCGTCATATCAGTCCCATCTGTCCGGGCTCCAATAGGAGCGCTTATTCGTGTCCATCGCGGCGATTTCCGCCAAGTCCTCCGCGTCCAGATGGAAGTCGAACACCTGCGCGTTTTTCGACAATGCGGTGCTGCTTCACGGACTTCGGGATTACGATATTCCCCATGTCCAGATGCCAGCGAATGAGCACCTGCGCGCCGGTCTTGCCGTGCTTTTCCGCAATTTTTCGGATTTCCGGACGGTCGATGAGCAGGAAATCCGCGCCGCCCAAGGGGCTCCACGCCTCAATGCGGATGCCGCGTTCCTCGCAGTACGCCTTCAGCTCGCGTTCCTGGAAGGAAGGGTGCAGCTCGATCTGGTTGACGGCAGGAAGCGTCAGGCCCTCGGCCTCCAGCTTTTGCAGGTGACGAACCTGGAAGTTTGAGACACCGATCGCGCGCAGCGCGCCTTTTTTCGTAGTACTTCATGAGCGTGCGCCAGGCGTCCGCGAAGTTCGTCACAGGCCAGTGCAGGAGATAAAGGTCGATATAGTCGGTATCGAGCGCCGCAAGCGAGCTCTCTACCCCCCTCTTCAAACTTTCGATCCGCGATGGACTGCACGGCGAGCTTCGACGTGATAAAAATGTCTTCTCTCGGCACGCCGCTTTCACGGATGCCGCGGGCGACGTCCGCCTCGTTGCGGTACATCATGGCGGTGTCGATGTGGCGGTAGCCGGCCTCGAGCGCCCAGCGTACGGCGTTTGACGTCTCCGTGCCAAGCTCGGAACGGAACACGCCCAGCCCGAACTCCGGTATCTCAACGCCGTTATTGAGCTTTATCATGTTGTAAGCAAGCATTTAAAATCCTCCGTTATCTAGGTTTGCGTTATTATACCACGTTACCCGCGTTCTCACAATAATATCCGTTTTCAGTTTACCAAAGGTTTACTTTCGCGCGTATTTTATGGTACAATACGAGTAGAAATGTAATTACTATCAGGGAGGGTCTCGTTATGAAACATATGCAGATCGGCAAAAGCGGCGTTATGGCGTCCGAGATTTCCATCGGCACCTTTGCCATGAGCGGCGGTACCGCCTGGTCCGACACAAAAAACGATGTGGACGCGTCCGTGCGGCTTCTGCACGAGGCGTTTGAGCTTGGCGTCAATTTCTTCGACACCGCGCCGGTTTACGGCACAGGCCGCGGCGAGGAAATCCTCGGCCGCGCGATTGCGGACCGCCGCGACCGCGTCGTCATCGGCACGAAATGCAGCCTGAACTGGCGCGCCGAGGCAGGGCTTCACGAGTATTCGCGCGACGGGAAAAACGTATACCGCTGCTTTACGCCGGAGAGTATCCGCGCCGACCTCGAGGACAGCCTGCGCCGCCTCGGCACAGACTACATCGACGTCTATATCACGCACCGCCAGCCGGAGGTCGAAGAGGTCCCGCAGCTCATGGACACGCTCCTCTCCCTCAAGCGGGAGGGAAAAATCCGCGCCATCGGCATTTCAAACGCCACGCAGGCGCATCTTGAAAAGTATCTCGCCTGCGGGCAGGTCGATTTGGCGCAGGAGCAGCTCAGCCTGCTCGGACGCGCCCGGCTGGACGCTTTTGTCCCGCTTTGCGCGCAAAACGGCGTAACGTTCCAGACCTATCGCGCGCTTGAGGAAGGCGCGCTGACCGGTAAGCTCTCCGCGGACTTCGTCCCGCCGAAGGGGGACGTGCGCGCAAACCTCCGCTGGTTCCAGCCGGACATGCTGCCGCGGATCACAGACATGATCGATCAGTTCCAGCCGCTGCGCGAAAAATACGGCTGCTCGCAGGCCGTACTCGCCTGCGCGTGGGTGCGCGGGCAGTCCGACTGCATCAACCTGCTCGTCGGCGCGCGACGGCTTGAAACGCTGCGCGACACGCTCACCGTGCAGGACGTGCACCTCACGCAGGAGGAGCTTGCCTTCATGACGGCGTGCGCCGCGTCGCTCGACGCCTAAGCGCCGCCGTTTGAAACAAATTGGAGTCATAGAAATGGAACTGTGGGATTTATACGACGAAAATCGTGTGCCGACAGGGAAAACGCACATACGGGGGCAGGAGCTTCCCGCCGGGTTTTATCATCTGGTAGTCCATGTGTGGCTCCGCAACAGCCGGGGCGAGTACCTGATCTCTCAGCGCAGTGCCAGCCGTCCCGTCTTCCCGCTGCTGTGGGAGTGCGTTGGTGGGTCGGCGCTCAAGGGAGAAGACAGCCTGACGGCCGCGCTGCGCGAGACGAAGGAGGAAATCGGCGTCACGCTTTTCGCCGGGTAACGGGACAATTTCCTATACAAAGATAGGACGCGTCATAAACGGCGTCAGGTCTACCGATATCCTGGACGCGTGGCTCTTTTCCTACGACGGCGAGGTTTCTCTTTCGCAGTCGACCACAGACGAAGTGGCGCAGGTGTGGATGTCCCGTGAGGAAATCCGGGAATTCTACGAAAGCGGGCAGTTGGTGCATACGCTTGCCTATTTCTTTGATCACATCAACGGATAAGCGTTTTGGCCGGACGCGCGCAGTCCTCGCCAGGCGCGCGGCGTGGCTTCGTCTGGACGTATCAAGGCCTGCATTGACCGGTACGGCTCTTAAAAGCGGCCTCGCCAACGCCGTCACGCAGCGTGCCCACACCAAATCCGCATAAGTAACCCGGCAGTTTCGTGCGATCAGATTTTCGCGCCTGCCTGTTTTACCCGGCGCTTGACGTGCGGCGTATTCCTTCCGAACTTTGCCGCGTTGTGCCGCTCATACGTAAAAAAGAATCCGCGTGTATGTCACGCGGATTCTTTTTTACGCAAAGTGCTTGTCACTCCATCTGAAAGGTAAAGCATACGCGTCCGGACGACGGACACGGCGCGCTTTTCCCGGGTCCGGGCCTACATCGGCCTGCCTTCCAGTTGGATTCGCGGCAGGTTCCAGCGGAATACCGTCGCGCAAATGCGGATTAGGATAATCAGGAATACGCCGGTCAGCGCCGCGGCCGTATCGCTCGCAGTCAGGCGCAGGACCGCCCAATAGGCCACGCAGCCCAGCAGCGACGCCACGCCGTAAACGTGCTTCTGGAACACGTACGGCACTTCCTTGAAAGCACGTCGCGCAGGATGCCTCCGCCGATCCCCGTCGTCATGCCGAGAAACACGCAGAGAAACGGATTGTCCGCGTACCCCTGCGACACGGCGAGCTGCGAACCCACGATGGAAAACGCCGCGAGTCCAATGGCGTCAAAATGTTGTTGATATTCTTCAGCGGCGTTTGAAACCGCTCATAGTGCACCTTATACCCCCACACGGCGATAAAAACGGCAAGCGCTGTAAAAAATGCCACCGCGAGGTACTCATAGCTGTAAAAAGGCGCGCGGTGGGAACACGCCCAGCAGCACGTCGCGTATCGTACCGCCGCCCAGCGCCGTAACGATACCGAGGAACAGTACGCCGAAGAGGTCGAGACGCCGTTCAATGGCGATCAGCGCGCCCGAGACCGCGAACGCAATCGTACCTACAATTTCAGTTATGTCAAAAAGCACACTGGTGATCTCCATAGAAGCACTCCTTATCGCCAACGCATCCGTCCCCGCGGGAAAGGCCACGGACGGCCTCCCGGACTCCGCGACGGTGTATAACCCGGGGGCCCCGGGATCTTGCCCGCCACATTATATCAAATGCCGGGCGGGCAAAACAAGTGACACTTTCGACAAACAACGAACAGGAAAGAACGTATCCTACGTCAGAAAAGCGCGCGCCGTCCCGCAGCCAACAAACGGCATCGTAGGTTCGTTTCAGCTGTCGCCCGACGCGTGCGCAATTTCAGTATTCGGCATAAATTTTAATAACCATATGAAAAACCGGACAATTGAAACAATAAATTTAATTCGACATTGCCGCAACAGGCAATTTTCTACGCAGCAGAGCAGCACTGTTCCCTATCGCATATATGTGCCGCGCATGGACCGTCCCGACCGACGCGCGCCTTATGAGGGCATAGACTTACAGTAATGGCGGCATCTTGCATGTGTCAAAAAAAGCCTGCGTTTTTTCTGACAAGCCGCTTTGAAATGAAGAAACGCAACTTCAAAACAGCGTGAGCTGTTCCCCATCGTACTTTGTCGGAAACTCGCGCAGGTAGGCAAAATTCTTTTCAACGTCGCTCTCGATCCCGTGCTCTTGACAAATATCGTAAAATATCGGCATGAGCTGCGCATGACGGTCACTGACGATTTCATAGCGGCTGCCGTACCTCCGCCGGTAACGATCCGACAGACCCGGAAAATGCCGGTCCAGCTGCGCATAGAAGTACTCCCGGTTGCCGTCGCGCAGCGTCAGGCCGATCCCAAAACAAATCACGCCGCGTACCTGCGCACGGACGCAGTAATCGAGCACGCCGCGCAGGTTTTCCTCCGTATCGTTGAGGTACGGCAGCAGCGGCGAAAACCAGACGACAGTCGGGATGCCCGTGTCGCGCATGGCTTCAAGCACGGCAAAGCGCTCGCTCGTGACCGATACGCGCGGCTCAAGGATACGGCACAGGTCGTCGTCGTAGGTCGTCAGCGTCATCTCCACAACGCACTTCGCACGCTCGTTGATGCGGCGTAGAAGGTCGATATCCTCCAGGATGCGCGCGGACTTCGTCTGGATGGCCACGCCGAAGCCGTAACGTTCGATCAGCTCCAGGCTCCTGCGCGTGTGCCGCAGCGTGGTTTCCGCGTGCAGGTAAGGGTCGGTCATCGCGCCGGTTGAGAGCATACAGGGCGCGCGTTTGCGGCGCAGAGCCGCCTCCAGCAGCGCCAGTGCGTTTGACTTGACCTCGATATCCTCAAAGTCATGGTCCATCTGATAGCAAAGGCTGCGCGAGTCGCAGTAAATACACCCATGTGTGCAGCCGCGGTACAAGTTCATGCCGTTTCCGGCAGACAAAATACCTTTAACCTCTTTTAAATGCATCGTTCTTCACCAAAACCACCTGCCGAGAAGCACTTTCCCCGGCGGGCATGAAATAACAAAAAAAGCCGTGCCCGAGGACTCCCTCCGGGCACGGTTTCATTTTATGCCAACGCAACCGCCACGGCGCTGTCTACGGAGAGGGCGATTTCATGAATTTCACGATCATAAGCCTCAATCAGCTTGGCCGCCGCAACGTCCTCAATCTCCTTCTGGATGGTGCGGCGCAAATTGCGCGCGCCGTACTTGATCGAATAGGACTTCTCCGAGACATAGTCGACCAGCGCGTCGTCCCAAGTAAACGTCACACCGCGCGTCGCCAGAGAATCACGCAGCTCGTTGAGGAAAATCACCGCGATATCGCGGAAATTCTCCTGACTCAAATGGTCAAACGGCACGATCTCATCAATGCGGTTAATGAATTCCGGACGCATGATCTCGGAAAGCGCCTTGAGCGCCTTTTCGCGCCCCTTGCTCGAAACGGTACGACCAAAGCCAAGCGCCGTTTCCGTGCGGTCGGAACCCGCGTTTGAGGTCATGATGATGATGGTGTTCTCAAAATTAACGGTGCGGCCTTGTGCGTCCGTGATGCGGCCATCATCGAGGATCTGAAGCAGGATATTCAGTACGTCCGGATGAGCCTTTTCTAGTTCGTCAAACAGAATGACGGAATACGGGCGGCGGCGGATCTTTTCGGTCAGCTGTCCGGCCTCGTCATAGCCGACATAGCCAGGAGGCGATCCGATGATCTTCGAGACGCTGTGCTTTTCCATGTATTCCGGACATATCCAGCCGGATAAGCGGGTCGACCGTATCGAACAACTGCAGCGCGAGCTGTTTGACAAGTTCCGTCTTACCAACGCCGGTCGAACCGACGAAGATGAAGCTGGACGGGGCGGTGACCCGGAAGGCCGACGCGGTTGCGCGGATGGCGGCGACCACGGAGGCAATCGCCTCGTCCTGCCCGATGATATGCGCGCAGCGCGGTCCTCCATGCCTGAAAGGCTTGCTCATACTCCGCCTCCCGGATCTTGCACGCCGGGATCTTTGTCCAGAGTTCAATGATGCGGGCCAGATTATCAATCGTCAACGCGGATTGCCATCACCTTCAGGCGCTGGCGGATCAAGCTCAGGCGGCTGCCATTCCGCCATGACGCGGCCAATCGTAGTCGATGGCGTCGGCCGGCGTTCTCCGCTGAGTTTTGGAAAGTTCCAGATTCGGTATTCGGCATGCTTTTCGCGCTCATTCTGTGATTTCTTATTGGCGCAGGTTGCAGCAGGACAGGCCTCATCGATCAGGTCGATGGCCTTATCCGGCAGGAACCGGTCGGTGATGTAGCGTTCGGACAGCTGAACGCATGCGCCGTCATCGATGGGGTCGAGGCACGACACGACGCAGTGGAACTTCTCGTAATAGACGCGGATGATGGCGATGGATTTCAACGGCGTCCGCGATGGACGGCTCGGCGATCGGTGACGGGCTGAAAACGGCGTTCGAGCGCCGAGTCCTTCTCGATGTGCTTGCGGTACTCCGCAAAGGTCGTCGCGCCGATGACCTGCATCTCCCCGGGAGAGCGCGGGCTTCATGATGTTGGCGGCGTTCATGGCGCCCTCTGCGTCGCCGGCGCCATGAGGTTATGCACCTCATCGATCACCAGAATGATATTGCCGGTTTTTTGACCTCTTCAATGAGGCCCTTAATGCGGCTCTCAAACTGCCCCCGGAACTGCGTGCCCGCGACGAGCGCCGTGAGGTCAAGAAGGTAGATTTCGCGTTCAGGAGCTTTGCCGGACGTCCTGACGGCAATTTTCACCGCAAGCCCCTCAGCGATGGCAGTCTTACCGACGCCGGGTTCGCCGATGAGGCAAGGGTTATTCTTCTGGTCGTTCTCTTCTTCTTCGTTACCGGCAGGGATAAGATCCACAGTCTCGCCGCTTTCATCGACAGGCAGACCGGCCTGCTCCGTCATCGCCTCTATATTATCAAAGGTCGTCGTCCGTAATGCCCATGTTGTCCATCACGTCCTGCACCTGGCGAATGCCAAGCTGACGCGCACATTTCAGGCACAGACCATCGTTTACGACCTCGCCGTTCTCAATTTTTGTTAAGAAAACCACCGCGATGTTCTTCTTGCACCGCGAACAAAGCTTCATCTTCATTTTTTCCTTTCTCGTGCTCTCGTAGTAACTCAAGCGCCCACACCATATACAACGAGCGCAAAAACTTCGATCAGCAACGCCGCACCACAGCGCAAGCGTCATCGCCGGGTATGCGAACCATAATCAATAGAAACGTCAGCGCGCAGATATACCCCTCCGCGCATTTGCCAAACCAGTTCGACGCCGGGACGTCCCGCATCTTTTTCAGCATGACCGCGCCGCCGGAAAGCATGACGAGCTCCTTGGCAAGGAGCACCAATATAATCCACAGCGGAATATCACCGCGTATCGTCAGGCAGACGACCGCCGCCGCCTTCATAAGCTTATCAGCTAAAGGGTCAAAGAATACGCCCGAGTTTTGTCACCAGGTTATATTTTCTTGCGATATACCATCGGCTACATCCGTCATAAACGCGATCAGGAAAATCGCCGCCGCGACATATCCGCATTGGGGCTTTCTGAAAAACACCGTAACAAATACCGGAATCAAGTAGCCGGATCAGCGACAACAAATTTGGGACGTCATTTTTCACCTCATG
>VOFE01001041.1_pt1 | contig 35144 bp, 57 predicted proteins | sample 5384071 | NCBI WGS metagenome assembly VOFE01 (sample SAMN12384724, study PRJNA508395) | human gut metagenome | isolation source: healthy gut D | host: Homo sapiens
GCTACTCGGCGAAGAAGCCAGCACCATTGTTATGGATACCAATAACGATAAAGAAGATCGTTATAAGAAATATCGCAGAGATCGTGATGCTGAGGGAAAGGTTTAGACACTTTCCGTGATCCTGCAAGCCCGTTAAAACTTGTTATTGTAACAGCTAAACTGTTGACTGGTTTTGACGCACCGATTCTTCAGGTAATGTATCTGGATAAACCCATGAAGGATCATACCCTTCTACAGGCGATTTGTCGTACCAACCGTACCTATGACCAAGGAAAAAACACATGGTCTGATCGTTGATTATATCGGTATTTTTGATGATGTCGCACGTGCACTGGATTTTGACGAAAACAGTATGCGTAAGATCATCACCAACATTGAAGAAATCAAGAAGCAGCTTCCGACACTCCTAAAAAAAAATGCCTGGGATACTTCTTGGGTGTTGATAGAACAATTGAAGGTTGGGAAGGTCTCATGGCAGCGCAGGAGTGCTTACCAACAAATAAAGAAAAAGACGCGTTTGCTGCTGACTACCGTGTGCTGAATCGTGCGTGGGATGCGTTATCACCAGACGTTTTTCTGAATGCTTATAAAGCGGATTACCAGTGGCTGTCTCGTGTTTATGAATCCGTAAAACCGACCGATGGCCGTGGTGGATTGATTTGGGCTTCTCTGGGAGCAAAAACCATTGAGCTTGTTCATCAGAACCTGACCGTTGGCGAAGCGGATGAGGACGTGGAAATCCTGGCAATGGATGCCGACCTGATTGATGAGTTCTTAGAAAAGCAGAAAGATTTGAAGAAGACCACCAAAAAGGTAGAAATCAATCTCGTAGCTAAAATTATGAAGCACGCAAAGGATCCGAAATTCATTAAGCTCGGTGAGAAGCTGGAAACGCTGCGCGAAAAGCACGAACAGGGTCTGGTGACCAGCATCGAGTTCTTGAAACTTCTATTGAATTGGCGAAGGAAGCAGCACAGGCAGAAAAGAAGTAGTGCCAGAGCAGGAAGTTGATAAAGGAATCGCTGCACTGACGGAACTTTTTAACGGTTTGAAAAACCGAAGCACTCCTGTTATTGTTGAGCGCATCGTTGCTGATATTGACAGCATTGTAAAAATTGTGCGTTTCGATGGCTGGCAGAGCACTACTGCTGGTAAGCAGGAAGTCAAGAAAGCCCTTCGCAGTGTTGTTTGGATCAAATACAAAATCAAGGATAAAGATGTCTTTGATAAGGCTTATAGCTATATTGAGCAGTATTACTAATAACAAAAAAGAAAGCGAGAAAACTAGATGATTGGAGCAATCATTGGCGACATCGTCGGTTCCAGATTTGAATGGGATAATCATAGGTCGAAAGATTTTGATTTTCTTACGCATCAATGTTTCTTCACCGATGATTCCGTCATGTCTCTGGCTGTATGTGATGCTTTGATGCATTGCAAGCCGGACTACAGTGATTTAAGTAATATAACGATTGAATCTATGCAGCGAATTGGACGTCCCTATCCACATTGTGGTTATGGTGGTTCCTTTTATCGTTGGATGTATTCGGACAATCCTCAACCATACAACAGCTACGGAAACGGAGCAGCAATGCGTGTCGGAGGATGTGGCTATGTAGCTAATTCTGTTGCGGAAGCCGCAGCACTTTCAAGAGCAGTTACCGAGACAACCCACAATCACCCAGAAGGAATTAAGGGGCGGAAGCTACTGCCATTGCAGTCTATCTGGCTCGTACTGGAAGCAGTCTGATGGAAATTCAGGATTATATCGTGAAGAACTACTATCCGATTAACTTCACCTTAGATTCCATTCGTGATACCTATCAGTTTAATGAAAGCTGTCAAGATACCGTTCCTCAGGCACTCGAAGCATTCTTTGAGTCTACCAGTTTTGAGGATGCTATTCGCAACGCTATCTCTATTGGTGGCGACAGCGACACCTTGGCGGCTATCACCGGTGCTGTTGCCGAGGCGTACTATGGTGTACCTACTAATATCAGAAAACATGCTCTTACATTTTTGGATGAGCGTCTTCTGAGAATCCTTCTGGAATTTGAAAACAAGTATCCTGCTAAATTCGAGAAGGTTCAAGAAAGTGGTAGCGTAGGTGTAAAACCTTCTACCGGCAAAGAAGTAAAGATAGGAGGTCGTGCTGAAATGATACAATCCGCTATAGATGTTGCCGATATGGAACTGGAAGCCAGTGCCGCACATCCGGAAGAAACAACCAGTCAGAAGCTGTTTTCTCACCTGTTTGAAGCTTGCAACATTCTGCGTGGCCCCATAAATCAGGACGAGTACAAGAGCTATGTAACTCCTATCCTTTCTTCAAGCGTCTCTCCGACGTTTATGATGAAGAAACTCAAGTTGCTCTCGAAGAATCCGGTGGTGACGAGGAATACGCTAGCTTCCCGGAAAATCACCGCTTTGTCATTCCGGAGGGCTGCCACTGGAAGGATGTTCGTGAAGCAAGTGAAAATGTCGGTGTGGCTATTGTAACAGCCATGAATGGAATTGAACGTGCTAATCCTGATACGCTGAGTGGCGTGTTCAGCAGTTTTGACGATGCAAACTGGACCGACAAAACAAAACTATCTGACGAACGTCTGAAAGACCTGATTGAACATATGTCTAAAATCAAGGTCGGCAACAACAATTATTCCGCAGATGTAATGGGTGACAGTTACGAATTTCTGATTAAGAAATTTGCTGATCTCTCCAAAAGAATGCCGGTGAATTCTACACGCCGCGTTCGATTGTCAAATTACTTATTATGCTAATGGCTCCCAAGGCCGGAGAGACCGTTTACGATCCAGCCTGTGGTACGGGTGGTATGCTCATTGAGGCTATTCGGTACATGCATGATGACAAGTTGACCTATGGAAAAAATCTACGGTCAGGAAAAGAATCTGGCAACATCTGCCATTGCTCGAATGAATCTGTTCTTGCATGGTGCACGAGATTTCAAAGTGACACAGGGCGATACTCTGCGATCCCCGAACTATCTGGAACGTGGATCATTGCAGACCTTTGATTGCGTAGTCGCAAATCCTCCGTTTTCGCTCAAAAACTGGGGAGCTGAACAATTCAGCAGCGATATTTACGGTAGAAATATTTGGGGATGCCCGACCGATTCCAATGGTGATTTTGCATGGCTCCAGCACATGATTAAGTCTATGAATCCGAAAACTGGTCGTTGTGCTGTGGTGCTGCCGCAGGGAGTGCTCTTTAGAAGCGGTAAAAAGAAGGTGAGATTCGCAAGCACCTTGTGGAATCCGATAAACTGGAAGCTATCATTACGATGGCCAGTGGTGTATTCTACTCCACTGGTGTTTCTGCCTGCATTCTTTTCTTGAATAATGATAAAGCTCCTGAGCATCGTGGCCGTATTTGTATGATTGATGGCTCCGGAATTTATACTCCCAGAGAGCACAGAACATTATGACCGAAGAAGATATCCAAACCGTATTCAACTACTATATGGAATACGAGGATGTTATTGAAAAGGTCAAAATCGTTACTATACCGGAAATTCGTGAGAAAGACTTCTCTCTCGCAATTAACAACTATATCGAAAAAAGAAGGAGCAGGAAACTGTTCCTCCGGCAGAAATCGTAGACAATATTTTGAGGCCTACAAGGAAATGATTGCTGCCGAAGAAAAGATGCGTAAGCTCTTGCTGGAAGGAGGTTATATCAGTGAGTAAAAGAATTACCATCGAGGAGCTACAGTCCTATCTTTGGAATCAGCCGTCCTCTAAGAACCAACATTGATGCCGGCGCCTATAAGCAGTATATTTTCCGTTGCTGTTCTTCAAGCGCATCTGTGATGTATACGATGAGGAAACTGCACTTGCTATCGAAGAATACGGCGACGATGCTACTGAATTTGATGATGACGAAATCCATACATTTGTGGTTCCGAAGGGTTATCACTGAATGATGTCCGTGCCGTATCCGAAAATGTTGGTGTATTATTGTTGAAGCATTCCGCAAAGTGGAGAACGCGAATATTGATAAGCTGCAAGGAATTTTCGGTGATGGTGCTTGGACAAATAAAAACAGACTCCCTGATAGGTTGTTGAAGGATCTGTTGGAGCACTTCAGTACCAAGACACTCTATTGCTAACTGCCCGGAAGACGAACTTGGTCAAGGATACGAATACCTGATCAAAAGTTTGCGGATGACAGCGGTCACACAGCACAGGAGTTTTACACGAATCGTACTGTTGTTTGCATTTGATGACTGAGATGTTGAAGCCGGAGTCGGGGGAATCTATCTATGATCCGACCTGTGGTAGTGCAGGTATGCTTATTTCTTCTATTGCGTACTTAAAAGAGCAAGGTAAGGAATGGCGAAATGTGGCTGTTTACGGTCAGGAAATCAATGCGCTTACCTCTGCTATTGGCAAGATGAATCTGTTTCTGCACGGAGTTAAGGACTTTAATATCGTAAATGGAGATACTTTGAAAGCACCGGCCTTCGTTGAGAATGGTAGACTGAAGCAATTTGACCTTATCCTGGCAAATCCGCCGTACTCAATTAGTCAGTGGGATCGCGCAGCATTTGAAAGTGATAAATATGGTCGTAACTTCTTGGGTGTGCCTCCGCAAGGTCGTGCTGATTATGCATTCCTTCAGCACATTATCGCAAGTCTGAAGGACAATACTGGCCGATGCGCTATCCTGTTCCCGCACGGAGTTCTTTTTCCGTAATGAGGAAAGTGCAATGCGTGAAAGACTGGTGCGCAGCGATAAAGTAGAATGTGTTATCGGTCTCGGACCGAATCTTTTCTACAACTCTCCGATGGAAGCTTGTATCATGATTTGTCGGATGAATAAGCGCCCTGAACGTCGTGGACAGGTGTTGTTCATCAATGCGGTAATGAGGTTGAGCGCAAAAATGCGCAGAGCTATCTGGAAGAACGGCACATCGCTCGAATTGCTGCCGCGTATGACAATTATGTTGATGATGCTGATTTTGCAAAGGTAGCTACTATTCAGGATATTGCAAATAATAACTTCCTTGAGCATTCCTCTGTATGTGAAACCGGAGGTCAATGAAGAAGATGTAGATAACCGTACTGTTCAGGAACACTATGATAGTTGGTTTGCAGCTTCTGAAATGATGAAACTGAGCTATGAAAAACTGAACGCATTATTAGTAAAAGGAGGCAGATGTCAATGAATAAAGTCCTTCTTGATGATGTCGCTGTAGAACATAAGGAAACCTGCAAAGGCAGCAAGGACAGCTATCCTATCGTTGGCCTTGGAGCACCTTATCCCGGAAGAAATTACGCTGACCGTTTGGGACGAAGGCAGCGAAAACACCTTCACTAAGATGTTCCGCAAGGGGAATGTTTGTTTGGCCGCCGCAGAGCCTACCTCAAAAAGGCTGCTGTTGCTCCATTTGATGGCATCTGCTCTGGTGATATCACTGTTATCGAAGCAAACCTGACCGTATTTTGCCGGAGGTGCTACCGTTCATCATCCAGAATGATGATTTGTTTGACTTTGCTGTCGGCAAATCCGCAGGCTCCCTTTCACCTCGTGTAAAATGGGAACACTTGAAGAATTATGAGTTCGAGCTCCCAGATATGGAGAAACGAAAGTGAATTGGCTGAACTGCTCTGGGCTATGGATAACACGAAAAATCCTACCAGAAATTGATTGCAGCGACGGATGAGCTGGTGAAATCTCAATTTATCGGGCCCATTGGCCTATAAGGATTTCTCCGGTCACACCGCTCCCATGAGGAGGTGTGCATAATGGCGAAATATCGGTTTGAACAGATTGCAATCAACAGCACTGAAAAGAAAAAAGCCTGTTGAAGAAGATCGCTTCACCTATCTTGGTCTTGAGCATCTTGATTCAGGAAGCCTTAAAGTTACTCGATTCGGCTCCGATGTCGCTCCAATCGGTGAAAAACTGGTGATGCACAAAGGCGATGTGCTTTTCGGTAAGCGTAGAGCTTACCAGAAGAAAGTCGCTATAGCACCCTTTGATGGTATCTTCTCCGCTCATGGTATGGTGCTGCGGCCTAAAGAGAACGTAATCGACAAGGATTTCTTCCCGCTGTTCGTCAGTTCCGACTATTTTTGGATGCGGCCATCAAGATTCTGTGGGATCATTATCCCCGACAATCAACTGGCGTGACCTTAAAATTTTGGAGTTTGACCTGCCAGATCTGGAAACACAGCGCAAGCTGGCTGCAGTATTATGGTCCATCAATGATACGATGGAGGCTTATAAAAAGCTGATCTGCTACTCGACGAGCTCGTTAAGTCTCAATTTATGGAGCAGTTTGATCCCTTGAGGTGAAAAACAACCAGAAACGCATCCCGGTTCTGAGATTGGACAATTGGAAAAGCAAATATGGCAAGCGGCTTCCCCAAAGGGGAATCCTATGCAGACTGCTAACATCCGGCTACGTTCGGTTATTGATATGGTCAATCATTCAGTGAACAGAGAGCACTGGTTTAGACGAGGAAACTTTTGTCCGGTTAAATTGCAAGAGGTTTTACTCTAACGATATTTACATCAGCATTGCAGGGACTATAGGACAGGTTGGGGCTGTCCCAGATTCAATAGATGGTGCCAACCTCACTGAAAATGCTGCCAAAATTGTTCTCAAAAGATTCTTGTGGATAGAGACTATCTAATGAGTACCTGTCATTACCAGCAGGCGCAGAACAAATTGTAGGAAAAAACGAAACGCAGCCCAAATTGGCGTTATACCGAAGGAAATAGAGGATCTCGTGCCAACCAATTGAAGAGCAGCGCAGTTTTGCAGGCTTTCATCCGTCAGAGCGATAAATCAAAATTTGAACTGGAACAAACACTCTCAGAGCTGACAGCCACCTATAAACGCATTATTTCTGAGAACCTTGGGTAATTGATATGGTCATGAAGTTTCCTCCGGCTCGTGGGGATACCGGAAACGGAGGATAATGAAAAGGAGGAAACTACCATGATCAATCAAGTTATTACAAGCATCCGGAATGAGCTGCATGATGTTCTGGACGAGAATCAAATGAAACTTCTTTCGGAAGTGTTGGAAAAATATCTGCTTCCCTTAGAATCAGCAACGTCCAAGAGCAAGAACGAAAAGAATGACATGCTGCCAGTTTTCATCTCTGCAAAGCGTGTAGAGGGATGTTCAGAAAAATCCTCCGCTACTACGAATCTACGATCCGAAACATGCTGGAATGCATCGGCAAACCGGAATGCCAGATAACAACCGAGGATCTTCGCTCCTACCTTGATACATACCAGCGTCGAGGAACCGTGAGCAAAGTCACTCTTGATAATGTGAGACGCATTCTCTCATCTTTTCTTTTGCATGGCTGGAAGACGAAGATTATATCGTCAAGAGCCCTGTTAGGAGAATCCACAAAGTGAAGACCGGCAAAACAGTCAAGGGAGACTTATTCCTGATGAATCGTTGAGCTTGATGCGTGATCACTGCGATAATGCAAGAGATCTGGCCATGATAGATCTGCTGGCTTCAACCGGCATCCGTGTCGGGGAGCTCGTAAAGCTCAATCGCAGTGATGTTGATTTTGAAAACAGGGAATGTATTGTTTTCGGCAAGGGAAACAAACAGCGAAAAGTCTCTTTGATGCGCAAACGAAAATCCATTTGCAACGATACCTTAAAGAAAGTATAGATGCGCTCTTTTCTTGTATCCTTAAAGCCTTACGAGCGTTTGCAAATCAGCGGTGTCGAAATTCGTCTCCGCAAAATTGGTCGTGAATTGAACTTAATAAGGTGCATCCTGCACAAGTTTCGTAGGACGTTGGGCTAACAATGGCTACGACAAGGGAATGACCTTTAAAATTGAGCAGGTGCAGCAGCTTTTGGGCCATCAGCATTGATACGACGCTACAATATGCGATGGTTAATCAGAACAACGATGGAATCACATAGAAAATACATCGGATAATGTTGCTATGGCTGTTTGCAATTCTCAATTTATGGAGCAGTTTGGATGTCCAGAAAATGAACAATGTGAATGGATACTTGGACGTATTGAGATGTTGTTACTAAACCCATTATGGGACAAGTACATTTGAACGATCAGATAACGGAGTATTTATATTCGAATGAACAACACACTTACCGAAGGAAATCGATTTGTACTGAAGTTAGGGAGGTATAGATGCTAAAAGTCTCAAGGAGAAGAAAATACACCTGAATACGAGGATTTCCTCTTCAATCCTGGACTAACAAAGCCTGATTTGGTAGGTGGATGAGCTGGTATTGGATCCGATGAAAAAAATGTAATGATTATCGTCTGCTACAGCATGTTCGCCTTAGGATGAATGGTCTGGTTTTGCACGGAATTTTGTGGCGTTATTTATGAATGGAGGATACGCTAAACTTACGGTTCAGTATGGCTAACCGTAGGAAGGCAAACATCAAGCGCGATTATTTGGATAACACCATGACCATCCCGCCAATTGAGAAGCAGGAAATTTGCAGCCGTTCGTCCGGAACAGAGCGATAAATCAAAATTTGCCGTTCAGAGCTGTTCAAATCTCAATTTATCGGGCCCGCAGCCCAACGGATTTCTTGCCACACTGCTTCCATGAGGAGGGTGTGCATAATGGCGAAATATCGATTTGAACAGATTGCTATCAACAGTTCGTGAAAAAAATGCCTTCTGTCGAAGAGGATCGCTTCACCTCCATAGAGCATCTTGATTCAGGACTCTGAAGGTTTCACGGTTCGGCTCTGAAACGACGTCCAATCGGTGCAAAAAAGCTCCATGATGGCAAAGGAGATGTTCTTTTCGGAAACGGGCTTACCAGAAGAAGGTCAGCAATAGCACCTTTGACGGCATCTTCTCCGCTCATGGAATGGTGCTGCGGCCCATACTGGGACATTGTCAAGGATTTCTTTCCGTTGTGAATCAGTAATCTGGTACTATTTTTGGATGCGGCCATCAAAATTCCTAGGATCATTATCCCTCGACAATCAACTGGCGGGACCTTAAAATTTCAGGAATTTGAGCTTCCTGATATGGACACCCAAATCAAAGATGGCCGAAGGCTGTTCAAATGTCTATTTATCGATATGTTTGGGGCTTATAAAAGCTTATAAATGAAAAGGACGAGCTCGTTAAGTCTCAATTATCGGGGATGATCCAAACCGCTGAAAAAGATGAACCGTTACCTTCGATCATGTTGATCATGTCATCGGTTCCTTTTAACTCCGCCTGTTTAACACGAACGGATCGTGTTCAATTTTGAGAATACGAGAAAATACGGGATTCTCGGACATATACGACTGAAGTAGCAGACGAACAGTATTTTATCGAGAACGGTGACTGAACTCTTGGTATGGATGAAACTTCGAAATCGTTAAATGGATGCCATGGGCGAGCTTATTTGAACCAGGATAGTATGCAAATTTACTCCCAAAAACATCATGTGAAGTATATGATTCATTTCTTGCGCTCTACACTAAAGCAGATCGAGGAGGTTGCGAATGGGCACAACAGTTAAGCACCTGTCGGCAAAGGACATCAGGAAAATGATGCTGCCGATAGTACCTCCAATGAGAATCAAGAATGGTTTGAAGAGTTCTCTTTACAGAGCGATAAATCAAAATATAACGCCTCACGCCTTGATAGTTTCAGCTTTTGTTAATATTTGAATGGGAATTCATGACGGCTTATTAGTGGCAAGGCAAAATTAGAAAGCATTATAAATTTATTCTTCTTTTGCCATCACAACATACTTATTCGGAGCATGCGGAATAGCGAAAAGGATAGCAGGTTGTAAGCAGTAAGTATTTCCCTCAACAGCGGGAATGTGCAGTTCAGATTCATTTTCGAGAATCTTTGTTTCGCTTAACATAGGAGTATGTCCCATCGCTGGTTTTACCTGTATTACATCACCGATTTCAATATCCTTCAACACTTTCGGTGATTTCTGTTCCTGTGACCGTATATTACAAAAAAACCTTCCTCTCCAGGGGCCCTCAAGCCCGGCCCCTTCTTCAGCGTGGATTCATCGACCCCCGATGTTGACTCCAACTTCTGTATTGCCAAAATCAGTACAAATGTGTAATTTGTCTTCTTGTCCTTTGCGGAAAATCAGAGGGGCTTCATTTTTTTCCGCTTCGGACTTAAAGACTTCTTCCTCGCGTTCTTCATCGGAGACTATTACAGTCTCCGGTGAAGGTGTTGGTTCAGCGGTTCTCAACACAGGTGTTTCTTGAAAATATTCAATCTGACAGCATCCTTGTTCTTTTGGCCATAAGGCAATAGCGCAAAAGAACAGCAGACAGGGATGCAAGCATAATAACGACCTTTAAAATGGTTTTCTTTTTCATATTTCCTCCTTAACTGTACGGCCTTGCAAACATAAACAACGGGTAATTCGAACCTTCCCACAGGTTGCGGATTACAACACGGCCTTTTGAACTGGAGGCCTCAACTTTTCCGTTTCCGGTATAGATGCCGACATGATGAACCTTCCACCTGCCGCATCCGGAGCAGGTCTTTTCTGCCAGAAAACGAGATCCCCCGGCTGAAGTTCGTCCCTGCCATACTGTATCCGTGTTCGTAGCAGTATTTCGCCTGTCCTGCCGCGTTGGTATAAAGCTTTGAGCCTAAAGAGGGATTGACCTCGTGGACAGCCCAGTATGCAAATCCTGAGCAGTCAAACTTATTATCGCCTTTTTGCTCCCCACACATAGGGACATCCGAGCTTCGTCGAGGCAGCCTTTACAACATCGGCCTTGTGCATTAGGCGGAAGGTTTGTAACGATATCTGTCAGCGCAGCTCCATCATAAATGTCCACGCCTACAAAGGGCAGCATAATAGGAGTTGTATTCAGGAGACATCATCTCTTCCAGAATCTCCATCTGATAATCAGTAAAGCCAAACAGTTCCGCTGCTTCTTTGTAATTCATTGACTTCTGATCTATAGTGATTGTCTTAACGGTTTTTGTTACTGAGACGACCTCACCGGTCTCTTCATCAACGGCTTCATCTTCTTCCTCTGTAACCGATGTGCATATGACACTGTATTCATCGTCAAGAAAGAACGGAGGACCTGCGCATTCTCACTTGTTATAACTGCAACATCCGTAGGATTGGCTTTGTCTGTAGTGGCAAAAACCGCATATACAGCCAGCACGTCATTCCAGTTATATACAGCAGCTGAATCGCCATCTGTATCACCAGTATATAGTATGCGGTTTCATCCGCTCCACCGGTGAACAAACGGGCAATCTCGTTATCTATGTTTGTCGTAAACTCCAAATCTATCGTGGAAATCACTTCTGTCATCGGTGTCCCCTCTGCCGTTTCATTTGACCAGAAGACGCCAAACGCAGAGAAGAGAATTATTGCGACAACAGCAATGATGAGAATCACAACCACGGCAACCCAGCCACCGGCGGCAGTAGCGGCAATGAGGACCTTTTATGGCGGCTATAATAGCCTTCACAGCCGTTGCGACAGCCTTTGCTGCTGTCTGTGCAGCTTTGCTGCAACCTGTGCGGCTTTAACCGCAGCCTGTTTTGCCGCCTGAGCTGCTTTGGCAGTGGCTTTAGCTGTTGTCTTTTGGCTTTAGCAGAGGCCTTTACAGTGCGCTCTGCCGTTTTAACTGTTTTATGTGTTGTTTTTACTGTTCTTTGCGCGGTTTTCGCAGTTCCTTTTTGAGACTTGTTTGACCGGTGATACAGTGCTCTTTGTGACCTTTTTGTTCCTGCACGGTACTTAAGCCCTGTGTTCCGCCTGTAAAGTCTCTGCTGCTTCTCGGCATGTCTTTTCCCTCCTTCGTAAGTGGCGTTTCTTGGCTTGTCAATATGAACATCATCTTCCAGAATTGATCTGTCGGTGCTTTTGCTCTGTGTTCTTTTATTCGATTGACGGTTTTACGAATGTTATTGCCTGTTGCATTAGATGCTCTGTTGGCAGCTTGCTTTGTCTTATCTTCCAGCGTCTGAATTGCATAATCTTCCGGAGACTCATACTGTTCTGATAAGGAAGATGACTGCTCTTTTAACTTTCAGAAATGCATTTTTTGCATCACGGGGAATCCTTTGCCCCGCCTGCATAACCTTCGCGGTCTTCATCTTCGGTTTTCTTTTATATCTTTCATTGCATCTGCTTTCCTCCTTTTTGCAAAAAAACCATCCTTTTGGAGGATGGCTGTAAAAAGATGGATTCTTATTGTTTTCTTACTTCAGATTAGGATTGAAATATAATATATTGGAGGTGTGCTCCTTCGATTCACTTTCGATATTCTTTTTAATCTGTATAGTTGGTCTTTTCCCGCTTTTCGCTCAAATAATCCATCAGTATTGCGTATAGTGATTCTCCCTTTATCCATTGCCTGGGACAAAGGCAGTTCTGTTCTTTTGGAATATACCCCAAAACATAACCGTCTTCAGCAGTAACCAGTATAGCATTGCAGTCATAAATGTTTTCAGGTTCTCGCTTTAGAAAAGAGTGTCGCCGGGTGCAATCAATCCTTGATGCTTGAGACGTCTCTGTAGTATATTCTGCAATCGTGGAATTTGTAATAGCGATCAAATGGAGATGGCGTAACAGACTCATTGGTTATATCTACATATCTTTGCTCTTTATCATTTTGTTTTACCCAATAACCGATATGCGCGTTTTCTGATGCCTGAATCAGGCTCTTTTTCTGTGAAGTGTTTTAGCTCGCATACCCACATTATCTGACCATTATATTTCATGTCACGCAGACAGCTAAGCGCTTCAATTCTAACATCCTGAAATCTGGCATTTAGACAGTGAATAAAAAGCTCTTCATCGTATTTTTCAATCTGACGCATAGCTTGCAATAGCAGAACCAGAAAGAAATCCGGCTTGTTATCAGCAGAAAGCTTATCTTCATGAATGATAGACGGTCCTTCAAGTATTTCATTAAAGGCGTCCATATTATAGCTGCTGTATACATCCTCAGTATAGTGCTTTTGCATTATCCACTAGCATAAAATGCAATAAGCCCAAATCAAAAAGCATCTCGTTTCAACAGCTCAGAAAGCTCATGAAATGGGGTAGGAAAAGCTCTGATAAAGTTTTTACAATAAGTGAAGTGGATTCATGCGGAGAGTTTAATTCTGTTATTATTGCAGCTTGATTTTTTATTTTAAGCAATGCGTTGCTATCAAAAAATAAAATCGAAACAGTTCTTTTCAATTTTTCAGACAACTCGGAATTCCAGCCAGACTCTATACCTGACATATCTAGCATTAGCATGCTTTTTGCGTATTATAGCAGCAACGGCGACATCTATAAACTTATTGCCTTCCTGCTTTAATAACTCGACATAAGAAGGAATTAAAGAAGAAGTGTTTTCAAAAACGCGAACATCATTCTCTTCACCTGCATACGCTAACAAATAGGAAAAGTCATTGAAAAGTATCTTTTGAAACCTGGCATGCCTTAAAAAAATGAATCATATCAATTTTGGTAAGACATTCCATCGCTAATGCGTTTTTGTGCCACATAGTTCTTAATTCCATGAGCAAGCCATTTTTGCTGTTCAGCTGTAAAAAGGAACCAGGCGAAAAACACATAATAGCTTTCCGTATCCGATGGTGTTCTGTGCTAAATCAAAAATAATCTGATTTGATTTTTTCCATGTTGCAATTTGCAGAAACGCCAAAAACAGTAAACTCACTATGAAGAGACAGTTTTTTATTATATCTCCCTGAAAATATCATTTTCAAACAGACCGAGAATTGAGATTCCTGTTTTTTACACCTTCAGAACTCGCTTTCCTTTGCCAGTCGCAGACCAAAGCATACAGTTTTTGTGAATCAATAAGATTTTCTTTTAACATTGTATTCAAACGTATAGTGAATGCAACGTGATAAAAAGAATCAATGGAGGACATTGAGCGTTCTCCATTTTACTGTAGAATAATGATAATTGCTCGCCACTTTCAGCCTGAATGGACTCAACAATCGCCTGAATATGAGAATAAGCCCATTTGATCTTCTTCAAATACGTGTTTTTGTTTCAGAAAACAGTTCTATCTGAACATCTCTTTTCCCGGCGTCTTCTGGTTGAAAAGATATGGCAGCGTAGGGTGCTCTTATATTCTTCAGTAATGTATTGATAAATAGGGATTTCTTTTTCCATAGTGCATATTCCTTATTAATAATTGCTGATGATTTAATTATACCATATTGGCGAAGGTGCAAAAGAATCTTAACGAGATGTATAAATGATGCAATCGCAAAAAAGAAAAGAGCTGACTGATTTATTCAGCCAGCTCATGCTATTGCCCTGATACTAAGTGAGCCTGATATAACAGGTGCTTTTCCCTTTTCCTTCACGCTTCAGCTCACCTGCCTCAACCAGCCTGCGCAATGCTCCCTCTACCGAGCTTAAGCTTAACGCGGGACAAAGCTCGCGGATATCCTGCTTGGTAAGCGTCCTATCTTGCTCTGCGCAGCCATGCGTACAGTTTCAAGAGCAGGAAGCTTACGTTCCACAAGAGCAAACCGGTCGGCAAAGTCCTTATATGCCAGCAAGAATCGTACCGAGAAGATACTTGATGAAAGGAACAGGATCATCGTTTCCCTCATGCCAGCCATCCTGTGAAGCTCCAGAGCATCATAATATAGGTCCTTGTTTTTTGCTATCTTCGCCTCAAGGGAAATGTATTTGCCCACATAGAACCCGCTTCTGTAAAGAAGCAAAGTGGTTAAAAGCCTGCTCATCCGGCCATTGCCGTCATTAAAGGGATGGATGCAGAGGAAATCGTGGATAAATACAGGGATCGCGATTAGCGGCTCCAGTTCCATGTTTCCCGTCACTCGGTTATACTCCTCACATATCCGGTCTATTGCTTCGGGGGGGTCTCATCATAAGTGGTGTAAACAATGTTTGGTACGCCCGTCAGGGTATGTTGCGCTGATATAGTTCTGCACATTCTTGGTGCCCTGCAATGGATTGTTCGTGTGACTGTATAGTATCTTGTGCATCTGTAGGATATAGTTTCTTGTAAGAGGGATCGCGTCAAAGCTCTCGTGAATGATACTCAGCACATCGCGGTAACCGGCGATCTCCTGCTCGCTTCTGTTTTTGGCATAGTCTTCTGCTCTACAAGCTGCCTTATGCGCGTATCTGTCGTCACAATCCCCTCAATTGCGTTGGATGCCTCTGTGCTTTGGATCTTTTGCAATTTCACCAGCTTTTTCAAAGCTCTGCCGGACGCTGCTTGAGCAGCTCCTGTTTACCTTCTTACCTCTTTATAAATAGCGGCTATCAGCCCCAGCACTTCGAATCCCATTTCTGACGACCTATCTTAGTGTAATTAAAACCTCTCATTCACTTATCTCCATATTTTTCCCTTATATATTAACTCAATTTAAGGGAATAGTCAAGACTCATAAGGAATATTCCATTAACAGGATGCTCATTTTAAGGAAACATACAGTTTTAGCAGAAAAGTTCATTATTAGTGCTTGCTTAGGGATCAGGTCTTTCGGTTTGGTAGTCATCAGCTTATAGAGCTTTGTGTTTATTGGATACTTATCCTCAAACGGCACTATGTTTCCGGCACACTTCAGTAGCCCTTGTCCTGCATCTGCATTTGTTACAAACGATAGCTGCGTTTCAGATATGCCGAGTAGCTTCGCAAGCTCCAGTCTGTCTGTTGCTGCCTGATTCAACATTGTGATGAACTCACTGTTGGCAAGCATAGTTCTTGCTGTGTGTGACTGCAGAAGGTCTTCAACATTCTGGCTTATGCCGGTGTAGAAGGCATTGTGTTTTCTTGCGCGCTTCCACTGTTCAAAAGGAAATTGGAGCTGTACTCATTTGGCGAACAGGAGATAAATCTCATCTATACAGACGAATGTCTGCCTGCCTTTCTTTCTGTTGGATACGATCCGGTTATATATTGAATCCATGACAACGAGCATACCAACTGTTTTTAGCGCCTTGCCGAGATCCCTTATGTCGTAGCAGATAAAGAGAACTCTCGGTATTGACGTTTGTCTGCTTCGCAAACGTATCAAGTGAGCCGTCAGTAAACAACTCGATTGCAAGAGCAACATCCTTCGCTCAGGTTCGGGCTGAAGCAGCATTTCACGATGGAAATCCTTTGAGCGTCGGAGGCGTTCCTTTGCAGCCTGCCGCAATGTACGGTCGATAAACCAGTGCCGTGCATCTGTCAATCAGGGATTTTTCTTTTGCAGTAAGCTTGCGGAACCTACAAGCTGTTCACACAAGGAGAGAACAAACTCAGATTTCAGCACGATTGGATTTTCGAATCCGCATAATCAGAAAACCATATCCATCGCGTTGATGTGCGTTGCGGAGTCTGCGGAGATATATATGATCTCGCCGCCAAGCCCGGAAACGAGGGGGAATACTCGCGTTCGGGGTCGATAATGATGACATCGCTTTCTCCGCGCAGCACATGAGGAATGATCTCCTTTTTTGCAAAAAATGACTTGCCTGCTCCGCTGACGCCGAGAATAAAGCCGTTTCCGTTCAGAAGCTCTGTACGGTTTACGAATATGAGGTTCTTTGAAATAGCATTCAATCCGCAATAAATGCCGTTCTTGTGGTTGATCTCCTGCGCGGAAAACGGCATGAGCACCGCTGTGCTTTCGGTCGTGAGTGTGCGCAGCGCATCGATCTTCCTCAAACCGTAGGGAAGGACAGTATTAAGTCCGTCCATCTGCTGATATTTAAGAGTCTCGAACTGGCAGAGGTGTTTCCTCCCACTGAAAGCAGCGCTTCCGTGTCTGTATTAAGCTGCTCCAGCGTATCCGCAACATGAACGAGCGTCACGACAACAAACATCATGCGCTGATCCCGTGTGGTCAGATCATCAAGAAACTCCTTGGATTCCTGTCTCTGCTGTTCAAGATCGTAGGAACCACGGCAGAGAAGTTGTTGTTCCTATTCTGTTTGCGCTGCCAGTTTGTGATGTTTGTCTCTGTTCCGAGAAGTCTGTTTTCCACCTCTTTTACTGCTTCATCAGTTGGAACAGGGATGATATCCATAGATAGCATGAGATTGCGATTCATCTCACATAGCTCAGTGATCATGCTGTCTTTAATGTAGGAGGGGTATTCCCCTTTAAATAAAGGATGCGAGCAAACTTTTCACCAGAACCTTAAACAGTCTCTTTTATATTCAATGGAGTCCGGCGCGATTGTGTCCGCAAAAGAATGCCCCTTTCTGCATCAGCTCTTTCAGATCAAATCGATAATCCCTCTTCTTCGCCTACGCGGAAGAAATCGTGAAATATCCTCATCCTTTCTTTTGCTTCGAGCTCGGTTGCCTTGGATGAAAGGTGCGCAAAACGGGCTGCAAGGTCTGCAGAAACTCTGGAGAAGAAGGTTTTGCCTCCTCATAGCTGTTTTTGATAACAGAAACCGTAATATACTTATCCTGAACAATGCCGGACCCAGCCATCGCTTTGTCCATCAGCATTGTGTTATATTCCTCTCTGTACATATCGAGAGAATCATCTTTTAATTGCAGCATATTGACGCTGAAACTGGACTTGTTAAGCCTGCGGTTATTGATTGTGATTTTGCTTGTGGCTCCTACTTCAAGTGAGTTTAGAAGTTCACAATAATCAAGAAACATCGCCATCTGGTCATCCCTTGAGGCAACGGAATAGTTGATATCTGTAAATCGGAAAGTCCTGCTGTACTTATTGCTTCCTACCTTGAAGATTCCATCGGGCCAGATTCGTTTGATAGGGATCGTGTCCTGTACAGATGAAGGAACCTTAAAGGATTCTTTATCCGCACGGAGTACATTTCTCAGAGTCTTAATCATTCTTCAGCGCCTCCTTTATTGCGGAAGCTTTCATTGCTTCTGCGTAGTAATTTACTGGTTTTGATTTCAGCTCTTTTGGCATCATAAGCTCAGAGCGGATGTATGCCATTAAAAACTGTTCAGCGGTCAATCCGTGATACTTCACAAATCCCATCAGAGCAAATGGGAACGCCGCCACAATGCAGAGCCAGCTTACTGTTTCGGAACCAAGAACATTTCTTAAGCCGAAGTATATGCCTATGGCAACTGCAACAGCGGCCAAAGAAAAAAGGAACTGTCTTAATGACAGCCCCATGAACACCGCTTCCTGATAGTCGCGGATCTCTTTGTTTATCTTTATTTCCATTTTTTCCTCCATTAAAAACGCCGCTTGTTTGCGCGACGCATAGTTTTCAGTCTTTTGTTAGTTTGGATTTATTATAGTTAGCTTCAATCCCGTTCTTCTCGCGTAGTCAACAGTATATGAAGTTCCGCCCGGCTCGCCGTTATATACTGCAATCAAACGCGCGCTGTGCTCTACCATATAACGGTTGCGTGCATGCAGACAGCCTTTGGAAAAATCCTGCTGAAGAAGAACCGTATGGTCTGCTGACTTAAGCACAGCACGATATCTTTCCTTCCACTCATCTGACCATCTTTCTGACTGCTTGGCGTATGGAACTACAGCTACCAGTTTTATAAAGCAATGCGTTTTCTTTATTTCAAGAACTGATTCTGCCGCCCATATATCTGTCCCTAATGCCATGCCTGTAAAAAACAGCTTTGCTCCGCTTTCTATTTCTTTTCTATCGCTTCTTTCAGGGCGCTTTTCAATGCGGTACAGCGGGCATCATTCTCATTGTATTTCCATGGCAGCTTCTCAGGACGATGACCTGTAAAACAACAGGCCTCAGATCTTTTCATATTGCCTGATACCTCCAGATTTTTATTGCGGTTTTCGGATTATTTTTTATTTTACTCCGATTATCGCATTAAAACAACTCCGGTATCGAATACTATTTTGATATCGGATTAAGGAGGAGGTGATTTCCATAAAGCCACGGCAAACCATAGGCGATAAGAATATGGTAGGTCAGAAGGTCTATGCTATAAGGATGAAAAAGCATATTAAGCAAAAAGATTTTCTCGCAAAGCTGCAGACACTTGGCATGGATATCAGCGCCACCAGCCTTTCCAGATTAGAAGGCCAGCAACGACTTGTTCAGGATTTTGAAGTCGTTATTCTTGCTAAGGCGCTTGAAATAGATATTTCTGAACTGCTGAAATAACGCCTGTTAAATAAAATACCGCCGTTTATACGGCGGTAAGAACCTCGAATCCTACTCTATCCAATCTCTATCAAATAGACAGAATTATCATTCCGCCATTTCCTTTTTCACGTCAGCATTGATGCGAAATGTAATATTTGATTCCTTGATGCTGCCTTCTTTTACCAGTACTTATAAAGTGCAATTATGTTACATATTATGTGCATAGTCAATCTTCCTATACTTTTTCATTTGACATCCTCAATCTTACAGTAGGAATGATATATAATCCTCACATAAGGAGGATCGCGACATGCTTATATATATCATTTTGTGCTGTTCAGGTTTTTTTTATTGGGATCGCATTCAGGCTGGCCGCTATGCTCCGGCTTGGGATCCCTCTTATTTACTCTTGTAATGGCGTTCATATTTCCCAGATGGGCGCATGAACATCAGGAACTATCCATGTATATTCTCTACGGGCTTTTAGCCTTGTGCGTCTTATCATGGATCATATCGATTTCTAAAAGATATCCGCGATGAAAGCAGAAAAACAGCTTATGCGAATGGAAGAGGAAATGATGCTTAACATACTGAAACAGGAACAGGGGATAGCCGACTGAGGCTGTCCCTTTAGAATCCGATCATTTCCTTTACCGTTCTGTCCGCCATTCTTACTGCGCCTACGAGAATAAGCATGTTGAATATCAGCTCAAGGAAGTAGTTTGATACTATCGTTGGTGCTGATAACGATGGGTCGTTTATTGTTGGCGGCGTTGATGCAAAGACGGAGTATATAATACAGGCAATGATCACGATTGCCCCTCTGAGACAGACTCCTGCATAGCTTTTTCAGAAACTGCTTTCCCATCTGCGAAGTGCATTCACCGGCAAAGCTTGCAAGAGGAATCGGCGCTATCGCTGTATACATGTATAGGTGAAGAAGCGCGAGTATACGGTGAGAAGCAGGATTATGCTTATTACCGCTATCATCAGCCACGCTATCAATCCGACTATCCACAGTGGAATTGAATCGAAGAATCCGCACTCAAGTATTTTAGTTTGTAGCATTTCCGGCAGCGCAAGATCCCCTCCGACGATGGAAGGTGCGCTCCCTCCGATGCTGGTGATTACGCCCTGAACAATCCTGAAAATTGCAATCAAAAGATCAAGGCTGTAGGTTACGATTATTTTCGCAACAGCAAAGCGAATAAAAAGCTTGAGCGCCTGCTCCGGTCTTTTCAGCTCCGCGAAGTTTGTGGTTGTCTTTACTACCCCTATAACGAAGAAGAGCACGAGCAGTGCATAGGCTATTGCTTTTAATCCATCGTGGATATCGGTCATGATATTCCAGATAGCACCGTCATGAAAGGTTCTGCGGAGACTGCGTAAGCACATTCCATATTGCAGAAATCGCGTCAGACCAAACCTTAAGTGCATTGTTCAGATTGTCGATTATCCAGTTACCGGTCCCCATTAAGCAACCTCCTTTCTAAAAAGGGGAACGGCTTTGTTTCGCCGTTCCCGTACAGGTTCAGCCGGTAATGAGCGTAAGGATCTCTTTGGTAAAAGTTATGACGATGCCGCCTGCAATCGTCAGCATACCGTTTGCCCCTCTGGGACGGGTCATGGGACTTAAGCGAAAGACCGAGCTGAAGTACGCCGAAGCCCAGCAGGATAATGCCGATAGCCCTGATCAGACCGAATACGAAATCCGACAGATTGTTAACGACAGTTAGCGGATCATCTCCTGCGGCAAATGCAGTTGCCGCTATGCTGAACGTCAGCACAAATACGCAGAACACCATAAACATTCTGCTGCATCTCTTAGACATTTTCATATTGTTCATCTCCTTCAAATAATTCGTAGTCAGCGGCATTTTCAAAATCAAACGCCTCTGCAAAGGGAATGCCATTGAGAATCGATTCCTGTGCTTATAAGGCGGATAGCCGCCATTCTGTGTTTTCCTGTAGTTTGATGATCTTTGATCTCATACTTGTCATCCATAACGGCAGGAAATCCGCGTATAAAAAGAAGCGCGTTTCTGTTGTCAAGAATACGCACTTCATCAGGGGTCATAAGCTCACGGCCTGTTATCTGCATATTTGTCGAATAACTTCCGCTTCGGCCCTTTGTCTGTCCGTGGGTTTTAGTGTCAATTGTCTCCTTGCCGAGCAGCTTTGAGATGTACTCATGTGTGGACTGTTCATTGCCCCCGAGATAAAGCAGCGTGTCACAGTTGCCAGTTATGGTCTCCCCATCCGTGTTCCTTTATACAGCCCCTTAAGCTGAGCAAGATTCTGTACGATGATCGTTGAGGAAATCTCCCTTGAACGCATGGTGGCAAGAGACTTGTCAAACTCCTCAGGAAGGCTGACGTTTGCAAACTCATCGAGAATAAACCGTACATGCACCGGCAGTCTTCCGTGATGAATGTGATCAGCCCTGTAATACAGTTCTTGTATGATCTGCGTGTAGAGCATGCCTACAAGGTAGGACAGCGAGGTATCGTTATCAGGAATAACAGCGAATATTGCCATTTTTCTTTCCCCGAGTTCTCCGAAATTCATCTCATCCTTATCCGTGATAGAGCAGATCTGATCGAGATTGAAAGCCGCAAGCCGGACCGCAAGAGAGATGTTGATGCTCTTAGCCGTTTTTCCGGCAGCCTGTTTGTACACCTTATACTGCTTTACGGCGATATGTTCCGGTTTATTTCTTTCAAGCTGATTGAAAAGCATATCGAGCGGAGAAATATAATTTGAGTTTTCTTCCTGTACATCCGCATACGACAGCATGATCATAATCATCCCGAAATTCTGCTCTTCCTCAGGAGCTTCATACAGAAGGTAAAACATGAGTGCTTCGAGCAAAGCCGTTTCTGCCTTCTCCCAGAACGGGTCAGTTGAGCCGCTGGCTTTCGGAGTCGTGTTCCGGATAAGATTTGTTATGAGCTTTAGGACATCCTTATCATCACGGATATATTTGAAAGGATTGTATCCGTCAGACTGCGAAAACTCTACAAGGTTGAATGCCTTTACATCGTATCCTTTCTCTTTGAGAAGATATCCGACGTTTTGCAGAATCTCACCCTTCGGGTCGGTTATGACAAAGGAGCAATTGCACTCCATAATGCCCGGCAATGCAAGACTTCGGGTTTTACCGGCCCCTGAGCCGCCGAGCGCAAGGATGTTCAGGTTTCGCCTGTGCTTATGTGAGTCCATGCCTATTCTCACATGTCTGGTAAGGGAAAGCTGTTTTTTGAGCAAGCTGACTGTTTAACTGTTTTGGGGTTCCCCATCGGGCGGAGCCGTGTTCTTCCCCTGCCTCATGTTTGGTTTGGTTCCGTAGTAAATAAGGAAACCGGCGCTGTATATGAGCAGAGAAAGAAAAAGGCATCTCGGGCTGTCAGCGCACCACTGCAAATTAAAAAGGAGAGGACAGGGCAGATGCAAACCTTGATGCAAACTCTCCGAAGCTCCCACCAAGACAAGGGGCGGCAAGGAGCGCCGCCCACGCAACGGGTATTAAAAAAGACCGCCCAGAGGATCACTCCATCCTTAGCGGTCTGTTTCTTTTGTCATCCTGTTCCTCCTGCGCTTTTATATATGCTCCAAGAGATTCGATGCACATCATCATAAATATCACCTCGCTTCGTAATCGTAAGACGGCAATCGCATTGATTGCAGCCTGTAGATAAGTGCAGACAGTATATCGTCAAATTCCGGATCGCTGTCCACGGAAAACTTCATGTTGATTAGCGCGTTCTGCACGAGCGCTTTTTCTGACGGGTCCAATTCCAGTCTATAGTTCATACATTACCTCCGGTTTACCTTTCTTTGGATTTTGGCCGCTTCTTTGAACGGACCTTTTGAGGATGGCGTTGCTCTTTCTTCAGAAGCTGCTTTCTATTCTGCTCCAGCTGTTCTCGAACAGACGCCTTATTCTCCCTGCTTTTTGGGGCCTGAGTGTTCTGTGCACTTCCGAGCTGGCCCTTGCATCTTCGGAGCTTTGCCTTGACTGAGTATCTTTTTTTAATATCCGGATCAATGTCTTCCGCTTGTTTTTCTTCCACCTTGCCGTAGCCGATGCTTTTAAGATATAATTGACCATTGGAAGACTCTTTTCTGAAATGACCACGTCAACCTTATCATTCTTGACTTTAGTATTCAGAAACGGGGCATACAGCACCTTTCGCCTTGCCATGCTCTTAAACCGGGAATACTGTTCCCGCGTCATCGGCAGAACCTGAAGCGGTTCTCCGCTTTTTAACAGCTTCATTATCGTTGTTTTGCCGTAGACTTTCTTTTTCCTTTTTGGACCATGCCACTAAAATAGCGGCGAGGTTCTTTGCAGCGGAACCGGTTAGCCTTACAGCCATTTCTGTTCCGTTGATCATCATGCGGACTACTTCATCCGCAGCATCACCGTTCATAGTCATTCCTCCTTTTCCATTTCTTTTTTTATTCAATTGCAGCTGCTCATCTGTGCTCAGCAAAGTATGAACATGGCCACTGTCTGCTGCAATAGCTTCACAGAGTCTTATCTCTTTTCGCAGATTCCGTATATCCCGGTTTGCCTCAGCAATTCCGCTGTAGACCTCATTGCGTTCCCCTTTCAGTAAAGCGATATCTTTGCCTTCAAGGTCTGCCATCGATTTCTGATACTGTCCATACTCATCTTCAACACCTGAAAGCCCTTCATTATATAGCTCTGGAGCATCCGAAAGACTTTCAACAACAGACAGAGCATCATATACCCGCTTATTCTTTTTCTTTTTACTGTTGAAATTGATTCGCTTCTTTGTGATGTGTTCTATCTTGCTTTTAAGAGCATCTATTCTTTTATCCAGTTCTTCTTGGGTATCTATCCTGTGCAGCTCCACATATTCCGCCTGCGCCTTATATCTGTCAAACCGTCTGATTTCTTCCCGGGACACCTTATATACTGTTTTTTGCCTTTGCTAATAAGCCCCAGCACATACATCCATGACACATACAGCGCCCGGAAACCTTTTTTGCTTGCCATAGGGAATAAAAGGTCTATAGGTCTTTGAAACGATGACCTCTGATTCAGGGTTCAGAAGGTTTCCCTCAATAACTGATTCAATATCTTCTACAGTAAGCGGGTTTCTGTTTCGCTTAGCCCGAAACGGATGCTTTGCTCCCTGAGGAAGAAAAGAGGGGTATCTACTTCTGTGTCTTACCTCATATCCCCGATCTTCCATAAGCGCGCAGAAATTTCCGTAATCAAGGGCCAGTGAACAGCACTCCTTAAAATCCATATCAAACAGCTCGCGAAGAGTATATACACCTGCTTTGCGCATCTTCCACTCAGCATAAAGAGACAGATTTGTATTCTGACTCAAAAATGATTGAAAGCCCATAGTTCCTGCAAAAAGATCATCGGATATCTTACGTATCTGCCGATAGTATGATTCCGCTGTGCTGTGATACTTTTTCCCGTTCTGAAGCTCACGGAATTGAAGGCTATGTGGTTATGAATGTGTTCCTTATCAATGTGTGTTCCAAGAACGGCTTCGTAATCCGGCAGATGCTCCTGATAAACCTCTTTTTCCAATCTCAAGGGCGAGGTCCGGTTCGATCTCGCCCTTCTTAAAACTCTGGATGATATGAAACGCCTGAATGCCATCTTCCTTGCAATATTGCTCTTTTAGTCGCCATCATCTGTTTTGCCGCACTTCGCGGTTTTTGCAATACTGGCAGTAGGTCAAGACGGATTCATCTGTTTTATCTGGGTTCAGTACATACCTGACAAGCCTGTCTATGCGCATCCGCTTTGACAGGATTTTTGTTACAACCATGTCTCACCCCATTTCCAAAGAAGATCATAAATCCTGTTCATCATCTGCTTAGTCGCCTTCACATCATCCTCAGAAGCAGTTCCGACTGTATTGACCTTACGGACAAGCTGATTGTAGTTGACGCCGATCTTATCTATCGTATCGATAAGAGATATGAAATCTGCGCTCAGGCGTTCCTTAATTGGCTTGCTTAATATAAGCCGCCTTAAAACAGAAGCCTTTGACAGTCCAGTCCTCTCACAAAGTTCATCAAGAGCTTTATATTCGGTTTCACTCATCCACAGCAAATACTGCTTAAAATTATGATTCACATGCATACCTCTTTTCCGCATTTGCGGCATTGGGTCTCAGGGTTTCCCTGACAAGTGATGTCTTTTTATATAAAAAGGCGATGCTTTAAGGACAATGCACAGGTGCATTTGTCCTTTGTTCCCCGGATATTGCGCTGTCGCGCATATCAGTCCTCATCATCCGATTCGGACTTAAGACATTCACCGATCTTTCGCAATGCCTTCAAGAGTAGTAGTCACGATCCCAAGCCGCTTAGCAAGTGCGATCTCATTCATCATTCCGTCTGAGACCTCTTTTCCGCACACTACAATGACACGGCAGCGTCGTAAAAGCCTCGGCCATATCAAGACCGTCCTTTCTTTCTGAAGGGATATCATCCTCAATAAACTGCGGGAAAAGAAGATGAGGAGCAATGGGCGTGTATCCAAGCTCATAGAGCTTTCTGCAATAGCTGCGCGCCTTCTTCGTGTTAGTTCTGGTTTCCCCTGCAAAGGGGAGCATACATAAACAAAGGTCTATTCATTCTATTTCTCCTTTGTATTTATCATTTTTATCTGGCATCTCCTGATGTTCTTTCTTCTGGATGGTTTGCAAAAAGTTTTCCTCGTTGTACTCATAAGTACTGCCGTCTTCTGAAAGAACATATCCCCATTCAGAAAGGTCAAAATCCATTATCTTTTGCGGCCATTTCATAGGCTTCTTTGCTTCCGTTATCCGGAATGTCCATAATAACGGGTTTTCCGTTCCTGAATGCAATGGTTCCGACATTAAAACTGACATCTTCATCAGCCCAGCCGTAAACTATATTTTGCGTCCGGGAATCTTTTTGAGAGCATTAAGATGACGTTAGGAACAGAATTCCATGCGGTACAGAACTGAAGTCTTTTTTCGCCGGGGTTTACCGGAACAGAATCATAAGCGTTCCATTTAGTCCCCCAGTGCTCAATGCACCAGTCATACCATGTAGTTGCGCCATATTTTAATAGATTATCGAAATATGCTTTCCCGAGCTGAAAGATTTCAGGATCATCCCAGCATTTCTCAATATATTTCTTCCGAAGGCTCTTTTTCAGATTCATCTGTTATAAGCGCAGTTTCGCTGAGATACTTCTCATACATCCTCAGGCCATGTTCGCCTCTTGAGCCGGATTCTACTGCAAGTTCTTCCGGCATAGGGATAAGTTTGTTAAAATCTACGCTCCCAAGCTGTTCGCCCTCGCATCTCAGAAACTCCGCAATCCTTCTGAACTCTTCTTCAGAGCAATTAAACTCAATTACATTAGTCACATGATTCGGCATATTGTCACCTCTCTTCCTGCGGCCCAGACCGCCGCTTTTCCTGAAACATTTCCTGTCTTATCAGAAGATCCTCGTTGTAATCCTTTCCGTACACCGGAGGATGATCATAAACCGTATATCTGTCGCCGAGAAAGCTTTTTGATGCTCTCAGAAGCCTCGCGTCCCTGAGAATCCGCATCAAGAGCCAGATTCACATAACATACCTGAGGATAATCATTCAGAAACCGCTGTAAAGAGACAGGAGAGATACCTCCGAGCGAAATACGGTGAGCCGGATAACTGTTCTTTGAATAGCCGCACAGCGTAGCGTGAGAAAGCAGGTCTATTGCGCTCTCGAAAACCCAAACTGCCTTGCTGTTTCCATCAGGAATGCTGAAGGCGTATGCTTTGTCGCTTTCGTATGCATCATGCTTGCTGTTTCCGGTGCAGGAACGGGTACACGCATAGCGCGGAGTTTCGGTTTTATCCATTCCCACGAACACAACCTGCGGAGAGGACTTATGCTTCTCATAGGTTCCGTCCTCATTACGGCTAAAGAACATGTTGGTCTGATAAATCGTTCCGTTTTTATGCACTCATTTATAAGCTTCGGACTAATACCCCTGCTTTTCAGATAAGCAAAAGCGGCCCTGTTGTCAGGAGCCGCTTCCGGCAGCAGGAGGTTTCGGGTTTCAGAATGTTCAATCGGCGGCGGGTTTTTTTGATGTTCGCCCTGAACTGGCTGTTCGCCGGTCAGCGCATGCATTGCCTCCGTGAATGTCTTTCCTCGTATTCCATGAGGAAAGATATTGCTTTTCCGCCTTTTTTCGGGAAAACCAGTACCACTGATTATCCTTTATATACAGGCTGTCATGTTCGTCATGTCTGAACTGGCTGCCCTCGCGTTTAAGAGTGTGTCCGTTTGCTTCAAGGTACATCACCAGATTGGTATTATCAGCGGCATTGATCTGCTCTTGAGAATACTTTTCACCTTTGCATCACCGCCTTTCAGCGGAGCATTTACCGATATTGCCTCGGGAAGAGCCTCCCATGCGAACTGCTCAAGCTTCTCGATATCGCCTGTCCATACGCCGCCGTCAAGTATTTCTCGGTATGAACGTCAATCATGTCATAGATGTAGTTCTCTCCGCGCAGATAGTCGTCGTATTCCCTGAACTTCGCCTCTCATAAACTCCTCGGTCTTCTGTCTTGATGCTGCGGACCATTCTCCGTATTCTTCAATAACAGTGTTTCTGTCAGCATATATCCAGCCGACCTGTCCGGAATCCCATGGATCGCCGAAAGGCAATGTTGAGATTGCAAGACCGGAATGATCAAGAAGAAATACTGGGAGAATTACATGATCTTTTTCAAGCTCGCTTATAATGACGTCGTCACGCATCTTTTTCAGAAGAAAAGGGCGGGATAAGAAACTCAACCCGGCTGTCAAGGTCGGATATGAACTCATCTGCCTTTTCAGTATCACCGCCGAAATGGTGTGACAGAAGGTCTTCATGAATTCATCCTTGTTTCTGTAATCGTGCCTGTCTCCCAAAAGGTATCTTCTGTGGAAGCAGATCATTTTCCGATATTCGCGTTCATCGCGCGGGGGCTGATTGGATTATCATCCTCGCGGATTTCTATGCGGATACCATCGCGTGTGTTTTCATATATGTTCATTTGCATTCCTCCTTTTCCTGCGGAGAGGATACAGGCTCTGGATACTGACGGGGGAGAATAGGGAAGGGAAAGATGTTCATCATCAAGACAAAGCGCTTCAGCGAGGTCTTCTTTTGTAGATATTGCAATAGGGCTGTTCATAGAGTTATCGAGACAGATTTTCCAGTCCTCAGTAAAACAGTATTGCTCTTCCATCGCTCTTAAGATGTGGCTTACATAATATCCCTGCCGCATCAGCTCATTGATGTAGTCGTATAGTATCTCAGAGCTGTTCACGTTATCCCAGCAGCCGATATCCTCATCGCATAAAGCGGTATAGAAGTCGTAATAGCTCACGTTGTCATCGTTTAGAGCTTCCTTTAGCGTCATCACCGTTCCTCCCCGTGCCATGCTGTATCGATTTCCAGTGGTGGATCATCATACCCGTGTACCGGGTCATACATCGCCTTTATGCCATTTCCGTTTGAGTAGATGTAACCGCCGTTCACGAAAGTACCGCCCTCATCGAGTCTCACATCTCTGCCAAAGCCTTCGTAATCAATGTAGCTGCTTAGGTTTCCGAGACTCCCGGTATCATAGTAGCCGCTTTCTTCGATCCAGTAATAGCCAAGATCAGAATCATTGTTTATGCCGGGCAAAAAATCCCATGAGTCGAGGTTATATGTGATGTTGATCATATCTGCGACATCGCTTGCGCCGTCCGATTCCATGATTGCCTCAAAGTGTTCGACCTCGTGAGAGGTCATTTCTTCAAGGCGCTCTGCAAGGGCGTTGAGGTCTCTTATTGAGGTGTACTCTCCAAGATGATCATAGACATGGGAAACGTCGCAGTCGTAGTCAGTTATGAAGTATTCCTCATATCTCTCACCGTCAATCCCTATTTCCTTAAAGGCCTTTTCAAGGTCTCCATCGGATATGGGAAAGCTTATCCAGATGTAATCCAGCATCCCTTCGTTATATTCACCGAGATTTGTAAGCGCGCCCTTTAGAAGAGCGCTTCTGTCAAGACAGTATCTTTCCTTAGACTTTTCAGGCGTGCTCTCTTCCGGCTGATCGTCAACAGGTATTGCAACAACTTTTCCGTCTGCCATGATAAAGGTTTCCGGCATGTGGAATACTTTTTGTATTTTTCAATCAGCTCTTCGCTCAGGCTGTCAAAGCTTTCTTCACCAAGTCCGGCAATAATGAACTGCCCTGCAAGAACGTCATATATCTCTCCGTTTTCATCTCTGAGCGCTCGGTTAAGCGTCATTCCGTTGTATTTCCCTTCTTCGTTGCAGATAACAGCAACAGGATCTTCAAACGGATATACCGCCTCAATGTAACCGCCGACCTCATGCTGAAGACTTTCAAGCCCCTCTTCAATTTCCTTTTCATACGGAGCTTTCATTGGCTCAACGATCAATACCCGCATCAGCAGCCTCCTTTTCAGAATCGTTGCGATACTTAAGTCTCAGAAGCTTATTGAGTTTCATGCAGTCCGCTACAGAGGTGCCGGCCTTCTCATATTCAATTCTTCCGTTCTGCTCAACCCACTGCTTCTTTTCCTGTTCAAAGATGTCTCCAGTTGGAGTTGTCGTCACCGACATAAGTGATTTCCCCGTATACCGTGTAAGGGGTGACTTCATCAGAAAAGCGTATATATCATCATCGCGATATCTGTCATATCCGCCTATATACAAAGAAGAAGCCCGTTTCCGTATAGTCTGTAATATTACAGTTTTCATAAAACACGCTTTCAGCAGACTCAAGTATCTTCTCGTGATCCGCTTCTCCGGACAGGGCAATAGCGCCGTCAAATGATGCGTAATATCCCATAGTAGTCTCCTTTCCTTAAGAGATGCAGTCCGCTGCTTGGGGCAGCGGACTGCATAGACTGTGTTTATTTCTCCGTTTCCGAATCTGGAGAAAAACAAAGCCGCCGATGATCACGGCGACTAGCACAAGTGCGAGAATTGTTTTACAGTCATAGATTATGCCTCCTGTTTAGTGCGCTTTGCGCGCTTCACAACACCAGCACAAGAGCGCCGATGCCAAGCCCGATGCCTGTCATAAGCGCCGGGAACTCCCCACCAGTCAGAATCAAGACCGAGCTTTACGAACTTACTGTTCTTAATGGTCATGATAAGCGGATTGATGAAAGAATGCTCTTTAGTGATCTCTGCCTTTGAGCGGAGATCAGAGAAGTATCCCTTGGGAGTTATAGACTCTTCGATCCAAACGGTTCCGGGCAGGCCGTAAATGACGATTTCTCCGTTTCCATTGGTCATCATGTCCATAACGCTGCCTTTCGCGTCATAGAAATAGCTGCCGTTACTCTCTTTTCTAAATGTCAGCGTCTCAAAGCCGAGATCACCCCTTGACCTTAATTCGGAAACCAGCATCAGTAAGAGGGTTGCCGGTTGCGGAGTCAATCTTAAGAATCTTAAGTCCGGTCGGACTGTTCTTAATACTGATCTTAAAGGGATTGCTCAGGGAGTCTGTGTTCGTTAAGGTCACATCCCATTCATCTTCGGAAATGTATCCGATGGGGGTGGACTCAACAAGACGGTATTTACCGGCTTTCAGATATCTGATTTCGATCCTGCCTTCTGCATCGCTCTTAAAGGACTCTTCTCCCTCATCTGATGCGACTCTGTATCCGCCATCCGTCATGGTGGTTCTTACAGGCTCGCCGTCACTGTTGATGAGCTTAAACTCAACACCTTCAAACGGACCGTCAGTATATCTGTCAGTCTTATTGACAATCAGAGTCACAGGTTCATCGGTCAGTTCCGTGTCCCCGGTTACTTTTTCCGTACTTATCCATCTCAAATGAGAAGGTTTCGGTGTTTATTGCATATCCGTCGGGGAAGTTGTTTCTTTGAACGTGTATCTTCCGGCAGGAAGCTCCGTGATTAAGATCTCACCGTTTTCATCTGTCCTGCCCTCGTAGTAAACCTCACCGTCCTCATCGAAAATCGTAATAACAGCACCCAGAACCGGCTTTCCGTCCGTAAAGTCAGTTTTCTTAAGTGTCATTTCGTTAGGCTTGTTGTCCTTTTCAGTAACCACGGTGGATTTGTTCTTTGTGGTCAGAGGGTGATTTCCAGTCACCTCATCTGAAAGAATAAACCCTGTGGGAGGATCGATCTCACAGATGATATACGCCAACCGGCAGTTCGATTGAAACGGCATATCCAGTCTTGTCGGTTGTCATGGTGCAGTACAGAAGACCGTCTTCATCCCTGATCTCATATACAGCGCCTTCAAGCATTCTGTCCGGATTTGTAGAATCGCTTTTCCATACCGCAATGCTGCCTTTGAACATGTCGTTTTACAACAGGCTTGTCAAAATACCTGTGTTTACGCCATTAAGAGTAAGAGGCAAGCTTTCTTCAGAGATAAATCGTGTCGTCCGGCACTGCAAGTTCGCGAAGGTAGTATTTGCCAAAGGGAGCTTCACTGAAGTAGAAGCCTCACCGCGCTTAGCATCTGTAGTAAGAATCTCAACACAGGTATCTTTGGGAAGCTTGCCGATATCTTCAGCTGAGTAAACGCCGACACAAAGCCTTCGCCGGTGCAAGGCTCAAACTTCATCGTCTTTTTGTTGAAGCTTTTCGGTCATCTCTTTTTGACCTTTACCGCCGTGAAACGGTTCGTTCTTTGCAGACACGGACGCGGTTACAACAGGCGTTTTCTGGTCTTTTATTCAGGCTTCACGGTGTGGACTGTTTATCAAGAATATATCCCGTAACAGTCGATTTTTCCTGAACAGTGTATGTCCGAGGCAAGATCTCCGGTTTCAGCATATCCGTCCGCATTGGTCGTTACCGTGGCGATAACTTTGCCGCTACTGTTTTTACTTCGTAGACACAGCCTTTAAGTCCACAGATTCAAAAACAGGGGTAAATACGTTTCCGTATTCGGTTTCCTGCTTTCTGGTTCCGGTCAGCTGCTCCGCCATTTTCTTAACCGTGATTTTACCCTTTGCCTCAGTATTCTTCACCTTGACAGATGTGGTTTTGTTCAGGTCGATCTTTATAGATCTGACCGAACCTTCAAGAACAAAGAGGCTTAATTGTAGAGGTCTCCTTCAGATAGACTGTTCCGACACCAAGCTCCTCAGAGGAAGCAGTTCCATCGCTTCCCGGTAGTAAGGTCGCAGAGCTTTTTGTGCAGGCACTGTCGCTGTATACGCCGAACTTTACGCCGGGAAGCGGTTCATTGCTGCTGCCGGTTTGATTACCTTCAGATATCCGTATGACGGGCAGGAAGGCTGATGTTTGCGGAAGCGACAGCCTTTGCAGTGGTCGCGCACGGAAGATTTTCTGAAAAGAGAACCGTTTGCGGGAACATACGCAGTGATGTTTTCAAGGCTTCTTGTGTCTTTTCCCGTTGCGGATATGGCAAACTGTTTGCCGGATGCCGACATGGGCGCAGTAATCGTAAGCGTATCGTTCTTTGTGCCGGTAAAGCCGGTGATGCTCACTCCGGAAGGGAGTGCAGACGTAAATCAAAGGGTATACCCGGGTTAATGTTCGTGAGCTGTACGGTGGTCTGCCCGGTAAAAAGTACTGCCGTTCTTTGTCAGGGTGACGGAGGAAGGAGCAAAAGTGATGCTGTGCGTCAATGTCTTTCTGTCTCTCGCCATCTGAAGCAGCTCATCCGCCCATGTCAGCACATGCTGATAGCCCGATTTGGCACGGATGTAGGTGGGATTGGCCTTTCGGTTTGTGAAGTTGTAAGAGCCGGGTTCGCCGTTCTCACTGAGCCAGAAACGGATAGCGCATGCGGTAGCCTGTCTTGCCTGATCAACAGTGAAGCCGCTTGGCGTGTTGCAGGGGTATCCATACATCAGAATCGTCTGAAGCCCTGCAAGCGTAATGGCCCCGAATACTGCGGAAGGCGCAGTGGCTGTATAGGTGTCACCATGCGGATTGGTTTCGAGTGCTCAACGCAGTAGCAGATTTCACCGGTTTGTTCAATGACGTGCTTCGGCGTATTCAGGTCGTGCCAGCTTCCATCCTTGTAGTATTCGAGATAATCAAGCGCATCATTGCGTTCCGATTCGATTGTGACCGTGTTACCTGCTGCAAATGCGCCGGTGGGAATAAGGGTCAGCAAAAGTACACACAGGATAAAAGCTAAAAATCCTGCTTCGTTTTTCTTTCATACAGTTTCTCCTTTCAGGTTATGGGTTTTATTCATTAACGGTTTTCCGGAAGAAGAATCCCTTTTGGTTTTTTAGATATATCTTCCAGATTAACCAGTTAATTAACGTTAATTGGGTCAATCAAAATACGGGCATTCTTCAAGCCTGCATTCCTTTTTTCTGAGTCCCAGTGAAGGCAGCACGGGCAGTCGCGGTCCTTAAGTGTGATGAATTTTTTCGAAGTTAGGAACTTCTTTCATCATCCGTTCAGCTCGCCGAGCTCACCGTCACAGAAATTCATGTTGCATCAACTCCTTTGCAATAAAAAAGCGCCGAGAGGCGCTAAGTGCTTAGTTATGGCGATTATCTTTCCATATCGAATTTTTTTTTTTGTTTTCACGCTCCTTTTGCATGTTGTCAAGAAGGCGAAGTATGGTCTGTTCAATCTCCTGACCGGATGTGCCTTCAGGGAAGTATTTTTCAAGAGTGTTTCTCCTGAAGATGATAGTTGAGTACATCGGCTTGTCCACGAGCATTACAGCCTCTATTGCAGAATCATCAATCTTGTCAACAGCTGATAAACGATGGAGCTTCTGCGCCTGAGATAAAGACGGCGCGACCTCATCCCTGTCCATGATCTCGAATACAATCTCCTGATCCTCGGGTGCAAGGTATGAGATTTCTACAGCAGGATTGAAGGACAGCCTTCCCTCATCGACATAGTCGAAGCGCTGGAATTAGATTATTTAAAGCGAATGTATCGCTGAACTTGTCGGGCGCTGTCATTACTATTATTGGAAACTTCTTGATCTGCGAAACTTCGTGCCAACTTGGCACGAAGTTAAATCAGTTCTTTGACCTTGTCTCTTAATTGCGTCCATTTTCATCTGATAAGCTTTTGCTTTCTCGCTCGGCAGCAGCTTTTCCCGCTGCTTGAGATTGCTGTCAACCATCAGAATCGTTGCCGTATCATCATCCAGATCACGGACAGTGGCAGGTATTTCCGTAATGCCTGCTCTTCTACAGGCTTCAACACGGTTATGACCGGAGATGATTTCATATCCGTTTCCTTCTTTTTCGGTCTTACGAGGATGGGGATATAACCCCATACTCCTTAACGCTTTCCACCATTTCATTCATCCGTTCTTCCGTATAAAGGCGAAAAGGGTGTTTTCAAAGGGATGAAGAGCATCCAGCGGAAGCGTGCTTTGCGTTATTCCGTCCGAGACATTTTGCTTGACCGTCGGTTCAAAACAGCTTATCTAACGGTTTCAGTGGCACGTTCATTGCGCTGTTCTTTCTGTCTGCCATTTTCTATCACCTCCTGAGTAAGCTGTTCATAAGCGATGGCGATTTTGCCTTTCGGGTCGTATGAAAAGATGCTTCTCCCTGAGAGCACCGCTTTCAGTCATGCGAACAGAGGAAGGGATTTCAGTCTTAAATACATATCTGCTCACCGTAGGTTTCTCTTAACCGCGAAACAAGGTCCTTTGTAAAGTTGGGACGCCTGTCAAGCATAGTCACCAGCACACCTTCAACCTGCAAATCCGGATTCATAATGCGCTGAACTTTATTGATAGTCTGAAAGAACATTTGCAAACCTGCAGCGGAAAAATACTGCGGCTGAGTAGGGATTAGTACGCTATCAGCTGCCGCAAGAGCGTTTATCGTCATCACGTTCAGCGAAGGTGCGCAATCTATAAGGATATAATCGTAATTCATGCGCACCGCATCGACATATCGCTTGAGCATAGTCTCACGACCGTATTCATTGACAAGAGAAGCTTCATAGCCGGAAAGCTGAATGCTGGAGGGCATGAGGTCGATCCCTTCTTTAGAAGTAAGGATTCCTTCCTCGGGATCAATTGGTTCTTCCCTCATAGTCT
>VOFE01001189.1_pt1 | contig 34955 bp, 34 predicted proteins | sample 5384071 | NCBI WGS metagenome assembly VOFE01 (sample SAMN12384724, study PRJNA508395) | human gut metagenome | isolation source: healthy gut D | host: Homo sapiens
CCGTGTCGTTCCATCCGAATTCAGGCGCAATAAAATCTTTCCACGTCAGCGACAAGACCTGACGGTCCATGTAGTTGATGGCCGTAGCCAAGAACAACATGGAACATACGACCCAACGGTAACGGGTCATTCCTGCAAATGTTTGATTCGATTCATTCATGTTTTTCCGGTTATTCTTTAAGTTTATTTTTCCGTACACGTTTGCAAATATAGAGCTTTTATCGGCAAAGAAATACAAAATATGACATGAAATACACGTAATGTAACATGGCCTAAAAAGTTTGCTACACCACAAAAAGCCCATGTCCTCATTCTGATAAAAGAACTGCCCCCGCTGGTTCCATACAGCGGGGAACAGTTATCCAGCACGATAGCAAAACATAACAAAATCCTATTAAAACCTCATCGTACCATTATTTTCCGATTCTCGACAACATAATATCCTGACGGCAAGGGACCCATACATAAGTTTCATTGGCATCCGCATTGGCTGCCAATTCACCTTTTAAATTGTATATACCTATCGTATGGTCGGCTCTCACCAGCAATCCTCCCTTCCTGGACGGATGTCAACAGATTCAACATGAACAAAAGGAATGGACGTTACCTCCTTACTGACTTTTACACAAGCAGGAGCAGTGAACTTGATTACCCGGTTTATTATTTCCACGTCTGACTCCAACACCCATTCATTATTTTCATTCATATATCCTGCGGTCGCCTTCCAACCATCCATTGAAGCAGGGAGACTGAAATTTCCGGTTGACGTACTGAGCAAAAGATAGTCCTCGTCTGTATGACGAATAGCAACAGCTTGCGACGAAGCCGTCCCGGGAAAATAGGCTATACCATCCAACCCTTTTTCCAAATCCGTGGATTTACCTGCATAGTTATACATAAAGTCCTTTTCCATGAGATTTGAGCGCAAAATCCTGATTGGCCAAATTCAATATCTTATTACGTTGACGCACTAAACCAATATGAGCTCGTTCAACAAGTTCCATTCCATTGTTAAAATCCAGGGCGTTCCCGTCCACCACACAGAAATTGTAATAATCGAACGATTTGTCTCCAGCCAAAGCCGCCATCTGGTAAATCGGCGAATTGGCATCTTTGGCATCTATTTCCATAATCATCCGGAAATTCTTCCCCTTATTACCCAAATATCCCCACATATCTCCTTTTTATCATACCGGCATCTGCCCCATAGATATCTACCCCGACAAAATCAATGTTCGTACCACCGTTCACACGTTTCTTCTCATTAGCATCTACCCTACCAGCAGTCTCCCAACTCACACAATTCAGCCGAGTCCAAACCACATATTCAGATTGTTTTACTGCGGCCCCTACATAAGAATAATAATCAATTATCTCAGCAGCCGAAGCCATATTGTTTCCATGAGAGCGTGCTTCGTTTCTAACTGTACCCCCACAACCGTATGTCCTCCACCGTTATGGATATCCCAGCGCGCCACATGTTCCATCACTTTCGACAATACGTACTTTTTCCCTTTCCATAAGCTCCTTATCTTTCCAATCCAAAGAATATTCCCACTCTGTTCGCTTCATATTAAAATCACTCTTCCCATCAAGCGAACAAACATAATCAGGCGTACGAAGTTCTTTGCGTCCATTATGATTCCATAAATATTGAACTCGCCCTCCGCTACTCCAACTAAACCACAGCAATTCCATTTTAAGTCCATACTTGGCACCAACCCATATAACGGTCCAATATAGTCCAGTCGAAGCAATCTTTCTCCGGTTCTATTTCTCGCCAAAAACAGGAATGGACAATGTATTGAAATGATCATCGGCCACTTGCTTTACAGCTTTCTCTATGGCCTCTTCCGTCCAACCTTCATAACCGCGCAACTTATCAGTACGTAACTGTACGTTGGTCATATAAAACGGCTTACCATCTACACGCAAAACAAATTTTTCCGACCCGTCGAGACTGGTATCCACAACTGAGACCGTTTGTTTTATCGGTTTCTCTGAATTGTGATTCGTAGTAAGCAGTCCATGCTTGACGAAGCCTCTTAGTGACCTCTGTCAGATCCTTACCAAACGGTGCTTTTGCTACTTCCCGGGCTTGTTCTATCACTATTTTCAAATCCTCTTGCCCCGGATATTGAGTCTGCTCCATACGTGTATTAAAATCCGTAATCAACTCCACTAAAACCCGATAAGCATCCAATTCCGCTAAAGCTTCATCTACCTTATCCAAGACCTCATCTATTTGTGGACGTACATCTTTCTCACCGGTATACATTCCATTCATTTCATTTATTAAGCTCTGAAAACAAGACTTATCCGGATAGTCGGAGGCATTGATTGCATTCTCTAATTTTTTCTCAGCGTCCTTTAATCTGGAATAATCAATCTGAATACTTTCCCACTCTTCCATAGCCGAAGCCAAATCAGATAATATGCGTTCTACCTCTGATATCTCCGCATCGGAAGGCAACAAATTCACATCTTTCATTACTTCACGATACTGTTCGATATTATTATAACCCGGAAGGTCTCCCTGTGTGTCCCGTCATTGCCAAAGTATCAGCCACCGCCTGTTTCATTTGACGGGTCAATACCGCCATATAACTCTCCTTATCGGCACCGTGGAAAGATAAAAAGTAAAATCATCCATGTCTATGGTCGGGCTTCCGCTTGTTGCCAAATCAAGCCCCAACTCAAGATTCCCATCGAAAACCACACCTGTAACTTCTGCCCAGGTTCCTCCAGCCGACAGACTTTTCCCTCTATCGTTCATATACAACTTTACGGTTCCATTGAATGAAGAGGAAATGGCAGCTCTTACTGTATATTTTCCATTAGGCAGGTCTTTCACCTCTTGATAAAAACGTCCATCAATGCCTCCGCTACCCTTCCATAATTGTAAATGGTTCTGTCCTCCCTTAATGACACCGCCTTTTTCTCCCGTACTGATTTTCACTTGTACGCCATCCGCTGTAAGCGTCCAACCATTCGTACCCTCATCAAAGGACGGATTAACCAACCGGCCTGTCATATCCATATAATCATCACCTTCCAAAGCCAAGTTTTCCGGAGCATAAGCCTGCCCCTCTACATACGTAGCATTATCCAGGCCAGACAAACCTTGCGCATCGGGCATGATTTTGACAAGTTTCACGTTATCAATCCAATCCACCTTAGATTCGTCACGAAAAAAAGAGAACCATAAATTTCGAGGTAATTCATCCGGCATACGAAATGAAGTCACAAAATGGCACCGTGCCGTTCCATTTGACTCAGTAGTATGCCCTTTTAAATCCAATATATTACCGGTGTTTTCTTTCTGTGCCAAACATCAAACGATATGTAGTACCTCCATTTCCTACTCCCTCCGAAGTCCAATAATCATAAGAAAGGCAATAATAAGCTCCCGGCTCCACAAACCGCTTCAGCAAGTTCCTGCATCAAATAGCGCGACTCGCTGTGCATAATAATTGACTTTACCCCATCGGAACGGTATGCAGCATTTTCGCGTACGTTAGTCTTACCCACATCACCACCCCAAGTTGGCATTCCACCATTCCATGTTTCCCAATCTGTAGGACGCCAACGCCCATTACCATAATCTTCTGCCACGATTTCAAAACTGGGATTTTTTCACCACATTTTTCCTCTTCTTCATACATCGGATGAGAAGACGACAACGACTTGAACCGACCATTTTGGAAAACATAGACCGTCCCTGTCTTTCTGTACCAAACGTACGTCACCGTCTTCTGTCGGTTCAAACTCAACTCCAGAAAAAGCAATACGGATGGTACGTCCCACTTTTGCTTTCCCCTCTAATGTATAATCTCCCAAACCTGGAATAAACCGTCCCATATCTGACACTTCAACTCCGTTGAGACTTGCCTTAAGCGGCATTTCTGGCAACCTTTCCGCTTCCACATTCAGAGTCATCATCAAGGCACATACCCCATAAAGACCTTCTCTTCTTAAATTTTTTGTAGAGAAATTCATAATATTCAATTTAAAAACATAATCATATTAAAGTCCGACGGCACCACGAAGCCAATGCAAATATAAAGCATAAAGCCTACATAAAACAATGGCTCTATAAAATTGAACGAAATGCCATGTTTCATTGACCGAAACGGCTTCTTTTCACACAACAAATGCTTCACGTTTTGACATTATTGCTTCGTTTTTCAGTCAAATATTTAAAGAACGTTTATTTATTTTGCCTCCATTTTCCAATACTATAAGTTTGCATACAAAACACATTCATTCATCTTTATACATCACATATTCCGTATGATAAATAAATTATGGACGGGAAGTATTTTACTGTTTTGCCCGATGGGCCTGCAAGCCCAGAACTGGTTGCCGGACACGGCAAATGCACATCAGGAAATAAGACTGTTGGATTGCCGTTACCATGAAGAGAAACTCAAAAAGTTGCGAACAACTGACCGACACGTCCTCCTGTTGGAGAACCTCGGTGGAGAAGACCGAAGTGACGGACGGAACCTTGTTCGTATTCCGGTTCAAGGCTTTGAAAAATCTCACGGATGCCGGAGTTGCCGTGGCTTTCGACCGTTACCATTGGACAAGCGACAACTATGTCATGATTCCGGCCTCTGTGTACAACGGGAACCGTCAGCGTATCGTAAACCGCAACTATGCCACGGGACTTGACCCTTCGGACTACGACCGCCCGGATTTGGCCTTAACCTCCAATCCCATTCCCAACTTTCGCCCGATTTCGGCAGCCCCTCCCCGTCTGGAGGTCAGCGTATGCAACGCCGCCACCCCGGCCATTGCTTTCCTCGACCGGCAGAAGAAAGAGGGTGTCCTGCTGCTGACAGACCAAGGCATCGTACGCGACGGGCAAGTCTTGGACCACGGACTCATCGTGGAAGAAACGCCGGACAGAAGCGTGGCCTCTTTCGTTATCAGCGCACCGGGCGTACGCGAAAAGAAACCGGAGTTCATCGGCTTCAGCAAAAGTCCGGACCGAGGAATCACGGTGCGCGAAGGGGACGAAATCGTCATCCGCGTCCACGCCTCGTTTATCCCTGCACGGACGCACCCGGCCTGCTCGGGCATTTCATGGAAGAGCGCAAACGCCACATCCGGTGCGCCGCACCGCGCAATTTAGTACCGATGAGCCGGGTCTTGGACATTATGGACAAAAACATCGACCTCCGCTACTACCAAAAAGACAGCGTGGAATTCTACCGCCCCTGAAACGGCGGACTGGATGTCATACGGATGGATTGGCGGCCTCATCAATACTTATCCGATGCTCGCGCTCGGCGACGACGAGCACCTGCGCCGCGTGGCGCGCACCTTCGACTTCGCCCTGCCCCGGGCGAAAGGCAAAAGCGGATATTACCATGACATCCTGCAACCGGACGGCACAGTGCTCAACCGCGACGCCGCAGCCGTAGTGCCGGGCGTGGCGGTGACGCGCCGGAACGGGACGTACTGTATTGGATGGTGAAACAGTTCAACCTATTAGAGAGCATGGGACACAAGGACTTCATCCGTCCGGAATGGGAAAAGAACGTCCGTTCGTTGGCCGACGCATTCGTCAATACTTGGAAAAATGAAGGCACGTGGGGTAATTACCTGCACGTGGAAAGCGGGAAAGTAGCAGTGTACAACACCACCGGCGGTGCCATGGCCATAGGCGGACTGGCATTGGCCTCCGTTTATTTCAACTGCCCTGAATATTTGGAAATCGCCCGGCAGGCCGCAAGCGCACTCTACCGCCAGTTTGCCATCGTGGGCTTTACCTCAGGCGGTTGCGGTGACATCCTGCAAAATTCCGACTCGGAAACGGCTGTCGCCCTGGCCACTTCCCTATTCACATTATACGAAACGACGGGCGAAACAGAATACCTGCAACAAGCCCGTGACGCAGCTCATCTGTGCGCCACATGGACGGTTTCCTTCGATTATCGCCTACCGGAAGATACGCCGCTGGCCCAACTGGGTGCCAACCTGACAGGCGCCGTATGGGCCAGTACGCAAAACAAACACGGGGCACCGGGGTTCTGCACGCAGTCGGGCGACGTGCTGTTCAAACTCTACCGCACCACCGGCGACACGTTGTATGCCGAACTCCTGCGCGACATCATCCATGCCCACGCCGAAGGCATCCAACCGAACGGTAAAATCACCGAACGGCTCACGTACTGCGATTCCGACCGGCGAGGCTCCCGTGCCGACGGTTGGGAAACGGGTTGGAACGAAACGAACGGAGCGCTGATGGCATTGGAAATCCCGGGAATTTACGTCCGTACCGACCTCGACAAACTCTACGTCTTCGACCACGTCAAAGCGGAAATCATAAAAAGCGACAAAAGGAAAACCATCCTACGTATTACGAACCCCACGGAGTTCGACGCACAAGTTACTCTTTTTGCCGAGGGTGCAGAAGAATCCGCTTTACCGTTAGGAGACAATGCGTTTCTGAACTGGCAGGATAAGGTCAAGGTGAAAGCCGGACAGACGGTAACATACACGATAAAGAAGAAGTAGCAAAAGAAATTTTACCCTAAGAATACACACAAAAAAAAGTCCCGTTTGCCATCCGCATGTCCAATGGAAGGCAAACGGGACTTTATCTTGGCTCATTGCTGTTCCATACAATCCCAATACACAACATACCGCTGACGGTGGACATCATACAGCGGAAACACCTGCACCCCGCTTTCCGTGACGAAAGCCAACCCTTTCCCCGTACGTTTCAACACGCGTTCCGGATGGCGGTCATCCCAGGGCAACGAACAAGGCAAACCTTGGGGGATATGGTAATCGTAAGTATAGTAATCATTGTACCGAAAAGGATTGGAATACGGAGCGGGCGGTTGCATTCCTTCCGTACCTAAGACACCGGCCAATACGACCGGTCCGTAAAAGCAACGCGCCCTTACGGGGATTGTCCGGCATGCGTTCCATCGCAAGGCGCATGGGATAAGTCACTTCTATACGGTCGCCGTCTTCCCAACGCCGGTCCAACGTGATGTAAGAACCGGGGTGCTGTTTCACCCGTACGGACTTCCCGTTTACCCTGACCGTAGGACGGCCGCTCCACGACGGATAACGGAGTTTCACAGCCAACCTACGGGAAGTCTCCAATGCCAAGGTCAAGCGAGTGGTTTCTTCTTCCGGGAAACGGGTCTCTTGACGCAGATTCAACCCTTTTTCTTTCCACGCCAATTCGGACGGAATGAACAAATTGACATACAGGCAGTCCTCCCCACGATAATAAATGCTTTCGGCATATTTGGCATGGCTCTCGAAGCCACTGCCCACGCAACACCAGAAAGAATTCTCCGGCGTGCTGTACACCTTTGCGTGCCGGACTGCAAAGGCAAAAAAATAAGATACCATTCCCGTCGCAGGGTCTTGCTGCCCCAAGATATGATTGTACAAGGCACGCTCATAATAATCGGCCACCTCGGGAGAAGCCTCCCAACAAAACAGATGACGGCTCAACTTCAACATATTATAAGTACAACAGGTTTCGCCAGTGTAACCGCTGATATGTTTGGAAAATTCGTCCGGATCGAAATAATGTTCCTTGTCGCTGCTACATCCGGGAGCAAAGGTGTGGCGGCCTATCATCGTATGCCAGAAGAATTCGCTCAAAGCCTTGCTGTCTCCATCTCCCGTCAACTCATAATTACGCGCCTCAGCCAATACTTTTGGAATGAATGTATTGGTATGTTTCGTCCCCAAATCATCCCGTTGTTCTTTCAACGGGTCTATTACATCATTATGATAAAAGAAACCGGCCAACCAACGGTAACGTTCATCTCCCGTCAAGGCATACAGGTTGTAGAAAGACTCGTTGATGCCTCCGAACTCATTACGAATCATCTTGCGGCGCGTCTCTTCCGGCAACGGCCGAAGTTTCCCATAAGCCCAGTCTCCCATTTTCCGCACCACGTCCAATGCCTGCGCATTCCCGGCATACAGGTATTGGTCTATCAAGCCGGAAAACAATTTGTGCAACGTGTACCAAGGTGCCCAAACACTCTCCCCGGATATTCCGGTTGATGAGTTCTTCGGGATAAGCACTCAGGTAACCGCCCGTCCCCACGGCCTGTACTTCCGCCAGTCCGGCCACAAGGCTGTCCCCCTTCATCTTGAAAACATCGCTCCCCGTGGCTGCATACATCAAAGCCAAAGCCGAAAGCATGTGACCCGTCGTATGCCCGCGAAGTTCACAATCCAAGGACTCCCATCCGCCGAGTTTCTTCACCGTCATGTATCCTCCCTCACGTCCGGCAAATACCCCTGCGGTCGTCCGGAAACCATGCAGCAGCCGATCGGCCCCGATGGAGACCATCCATGCCGAGTCCCGCATCATGTTGTCACGAAAACGTCCGGGCAACAGGCGCACGTCCTGCAAATCGAACGATTCGGCAGCCAGGGAACCTGCACCGAAACACTAAACCGCCCCTCACAGATACCGGGATAAACAGACTGTGCCATCCCTGCAGCCATGCCCATTCCCCAAAACAGGCTGATAATTATTCCCTTCTTCATGTCTTTTTATCGTATTGCAATTTTATAGTTTACTCTTCAAAATGACATTCCCGTTTTCGTAGACCGCTTTCTGCCTTTGCCCGTTCACTTCCAGTTCCGCCGGACAAGACGGCTGACGGAAAGCAGCCTGGATATGGGGTTGCCCCTCCACCCGCAAATCCAGTTTTTTGCCTTCCCGGCGTTGCATGACAAAGAGCTTGGACAAGGATGAATAATAAGACACCTCGCCCCGGCGCAATGCGCTGCCGTAACAAACGAACATCTCCGAAGCCTTTGCCGGATCCGTACCTTCGTCATACGTCACGGCAAACATGTAGGCATCCGTAGTCCATCCGTCGGCCGTAATCCATGAATTGTTGTGCATCAGCCGTCCGTCGGCCAACTGGTTGATATAAATGTCCGTGACCTTTCCGTTCCGACGCACTTTCAACCCTATCCAGTCTTTTCCTTCCGTACGTTCCATCATCGGCAAATCCTTATCGTCGGGCGAATCCTTCAGGATGACGGCTGTCAGCCCTTTGACACGTTTATGCTCGCCGGGCAGATGGAACGAATAGTATTTTCCTCACCCTTCAAATACTCGGTCGGTCCTTTTTTCACCTCCCAATACAAATCGTCGGGATAGTCATGTACGAAATCGGATAAGGCCAGCAGACGGGGATACAACGGACGGATGACCACGGAAGCACTGTCGGAGGTCACCGTCACGTCGGCTCCCGCTTCACGGCCTTACCGTTATAGTGCCAAAGCCATTCGAAATGCCCGGGCTTATGGGCAGCTATGTCGTCTATCATGTAAATCACCTTGTCCATCCACAGGAAATGGCGGAAGTTCCGGCTGAACTTGTCCGACATCGGCCCCGTACCGTTGGCCAACACATATTTCATCTTCCCGTTATCCATCAGGTAATGCAGGCTTCCGCGCAAATAAGAACCCTGATACTGCTGTTCGCACGACTGTCCTTCCCCATTGAACAACACCACATTGTGCGCCTGGCTTTGGAAGAAGTAGTTCCGGTAGGCAGGATTGGGATACCAACAGTTGCCTGCGTCTTTCAGTATATCCACGCCTTTATAAAACAAGATGAACGAATTGGCATCGGCATGCGAGTGGTTCCACGTCTGTCCGCTCTTCACGGCCAGCATCGCCGCGTCCTTTTTCCAAGAATCGTGCATCACGGCCCAGCCGAAATCGGCAAACAGGCACGAAGTAGCCACGTCCGGCACGGCGGGTGCCTTACTGCAATCCGGCATGTAAAGGAATCCCATCGGGCGGTTACGGAAATAGCCGTCGCGATGTTGCCCTCCTGTACCTGGTTGATGTACCACAGGATTTCCGGTCGCCGTATGCCTAACGCATACAACAGCATCATGCTCGATTCTGCCGTCACGTTCTTATGGCTGTCACCGAAATTCAAGTTATACAATATGCCCGTACGCGGATAGCACACTTGTACGAAATAGTCGGGCAAACGCTCCAACTGGGGCAGTTCCGGAGCCTTCCGCCCCGGATGGGTGTTCTGCCAGGCTATCCGGTATTGCAAAGCCTCTTGGATACCGAAATTGGCATAGTTCAAACTCTCATACATACCGCCGGCTTCGTCGAAAGATTTTATCTTGGCTTGCAACACGTCACCGGCAAAACCGAACCACTCCGGCATGGCCTCGTTCAGCGTCTCCACCCATTCGACAGCTTCGGGCAACTCATTTTGTAAAGCCATGGCCAGCATTCCGCCGTTGTACACGCACGAAGTCCACCAGTTATGCCCCATGGAGTTCAGGGGAATGGATACGGGTAGGCTCCAACACCCAGTCGCCCAACGAAGGTTCCACACCGAGACGGAGCAAATCTTCGGCCAGTTCCTTCCGTTCACGGACGACAAGGTCTCATAAATGGCATCGTAAGCCAACGCGGCCATCAGGCATTTGATGTGAAAGTCCCAAATCGGCACGCCACACCGGCTTACGCGACAGCATCTCCTCGCTTCCCCAAGTCCTGACCTGCGTGACCGATTGCAAAATGGATTTCAAACGGTCGGCATACCGGCGGTCGTCCGTCATCAGATAAGCCAGAGCCAGATAATCCGACCGGTTGAGGTCGTTTTTCTCCAATGCGGCATCGGCCACCTTACGGATGTCCGCCCAACAACGGGCCATGCAAGTGTCCGACTGTACACGTGCCTTGGCCGCTTCCACCCGTTCTTTCGTGAAGAGCAACGCCGGATGGTTGACGCGCTGCCCCCATAAGGAAAGGCCCAACAGGAAACCTCCCACACAAACTACGATTTTCTTCATCTGTATATGCTTATGATTTGATGTCTCTATAGTCTAATACGATTGAAAAGCCCTATTTACGCACACCACGCATAAAAATTTTCTCTCGGAGTACGTTAAACGCCCTTTTCAATCGTATATAGAAGTAGAAGCATATTTTAAACTACAAATTTATCCATAATGAAAAAACAGTTCATATCCCTATGTATGGCATGGTGGGCCGTCACCGGATGGGCCTCGCCCCACACGTTCCAAGTGTCGTCGCCCGACCGCAACTATGTGTTCACTTTCACGCAGGAAGAGCCGGAAGGCAAAACACGGATGTATTACACCTTATCTTATAAAGGCAAAGAGATCGTCCACCGTTCGGAACTAGGTGTGGAAATCGAAAACAAACTCTTGGAGAGCGCGTTGGGTATCGAAAATGACGCCTGTAGGAACTGGAGGGACAACCTGACATTCATCGGGGCAGACTCGGCCTCGCACGACGGAACATGGCAACCCTTATACGGCGAACGCAAAGAAATCCCGGACCGCTACCGCAGCCTGCAAATCAAATTCAGAAAAGGGGAAGCACCAGCAAGCGAAATGACAGGCGGTTACGACCGTTCACGCACTTATTTCATGAACGTGGAAGTGCGGGCTTACAACGAAGGAGTGGCCTTCCGTTATCATTTCCCGGCCACCAGCAACGGGCTGTTCCTGCACATTACAGACGAACTCACCGAATTTGCCATGCCGGAGGGCACCATGGCCTGGCACGAGCCGTGGGCACAGGCTCCCGTCTCCCCTGCTCCCGTTAGAGGGTTGGGAAGGCGAAAGCGAACGCCCCCTGACGATGAAACTGGGGAACGGCCTGACGGTCTCCCTCGGAGAAGCCCGTATGGTGGATTACGTACGTACCAAGTTCGCCCTCGCTTCCGGGAAGGCTCACACGCTGAAAACCTCCATGTACGACTGTGCCGACATCATCACGCCCTACGACACGCCGTGGCGCGTCATCATGGCAGCGGAACGCCCCGTGGATCTGATAGCCCACAACTTCATCTACCTGAACCTAAACGAACCGAATGTCCTGCAAGGGGACTTGTCTTGGATCAGGCCGGAAAGACATTCCGTAGCGGACTCTCGCAGAAAGAAGCACTGGCCGCCGTGGACTTCGCCGCCGAACGCGGACTGCAATACATCCATCTGGATGCCGGGTGGTACGGGCCGGAAATGAAGATGGAGAGCGACGCGACCCGTATATCCGAAAGCAAAGACCTGGACATCAAGGCCATCTGCGACTACGCCTCCACGAAAGGCATCGGCGTATGGCTTTACGTCAACCAACGTGCCCTCGTCCAACAAATAGACCGGCTACTGCCTCTTTATAAAGAATGGGGCATAAAAGGCATCAAGTTCGGTTTCGTGCAAGTAGGCAACCAATTCTGGACTATCTGGCTACACAAAGCCGTACGCCAATGCGCCGACTACGGCATCATGGTGGACATACACGACGAATACCGCCCCACGGGCGTGAGCCGTACCCTGCCCCACCTGATGACACAGGAAGGCATCGCCGGCAACGAGACCATGCCGGACGCGCGCCACAACACCATCCTGCCGTTCACCCGCTTCCTTTGCGGTCCAGCCGACTACACTCCTTGTTACTTCAACGCGAGGGTGAAGAACACGCACGCACATCAACTGGCCATGCCCGTCGTCTATTACAGCCCCGTCACTTTCCTCTATTGGTACGATACTCCGTCGCTGTATCAAGGCGAAAAAGAACTGGAATTTTGGAAAAACGTACCGACCACATGGGACGAGACCTACCCGATAGACGGAGAACCGGGCGAATACATTGCCATGGCACGACGCAGCGAGAGAAATGGTTCGTGGGCGTAATGAACGGACTGGAAGCCCGGAAGCTCTCCCTATCCACAGAATTCCTCCAACGTGGAAAAAGGTATATGGTGACATTATACGAGGACGACCCTCATTTAGATACGCGTACTAAGGTAGCCATCAAACAAAAGGTCATCAAAGGAGGTCAAATCCTCAATATCCAATTACAAGCCAGTGGTGGAACGGCCATGGAAATAAAAAGAAGCCCATAGGGAATGAACCGTCTACTTCTCCACCACAAAACCGGGGATGCCGCTACAGGCATCCCCGAAATGTTTTTGATATGTTATCCTTGTCAATGTATCACAATTTTCTTACCGTTCACTATATAAATGCCCGGACGGGTAGGATTCGCGATGGCACGGCCGGAAAGGTCATAGACTCCCCTGTCTTTCCACAACTGTAGTATCTACCTTCACATCATTGATACCTGTCACATCATCTACGCTCACGTTACTTCCATAATAGGAAAGGCTGAAATTATCGAATACCACCCAATCGGAAGAAACCGCCTTTGTGTTTTTCAATCCCAACTTGATATCCTCTGCATCCCTCTTGACTTCAACCACAAGCGTATTGTCGTAAAGCTGTTCCTCCATATAGTCGGAAGCCGAGGCCACATTGTTGGGTATATACAAACCCTGAGTATAGACTTGAGAAGACGTTCCCAACTTCTTCTCTTGTCCTCCCACCATTATATTGTGGATCTTGGAAGATCTGTTATACAAATAAATAGATGTAGACACATTGTTTATACCGGAAACATAATCCTTACCTACTTGGGAATAAGTACCAGGACGTTCAAACCCTTGTACACCGGCACGATATACCCCTTTGGGCATCTGCTTCAACGTTTGATAAAGGTCAAACGTTGACGAAGTATTACATAACCCATTCGTGAAAAGGAGCACGTCAGCCTGGGAACAATCCCAACCGTCGAGAGTTTCCATACCGGAATTGTCAACTAAGAAAGAGAGGTCGTAAGCCGACAGGTTGTCAAGTACAGTATTTGACATAAACGAGATAATGCCCGTATACATCTCACAAATGGCATTTTCCAAGTCTTGCACAGTTGCCAAGTTATCCACAGACGACTCCATCCTATTGGTCAAAGCCGTAAAGATGCCGGTTGCATCATCCGTAGCATCATGATGTGGGATTTTCACCATCTCTTTAGCCCCAATAACGTAACGACGTAACTTCTCACGATTCAAAGTCACCTTACTTTCCTCCACAAGACGTATCTGGTCTGCCGTAAGGATTATCCACCGTTGGCTGGTAGCTGCATTGCTGAAATCTTGTGTAGAAGCTGTTTTTGTGTTTCCATCTGTTTCTGCCTGCAATGCAGGAGGAGTCTCCATGTTACGTTTGCCTTCGCATATCCAGTAGCCTTTGGTATTCAAGGTCTGATTCCCCACACCTAAAATGACAGGTACGCGCCCCTCATCAAATGAAAACTTTCTTGTTCCCCAGGTTCGGCCACTTCTGCCGTCTTGATACTGCCACTCTTGAAAGTAAAGTACTTGCCGGACTTGGCATTACGCAACAAATAATAACATGTTTGAGGTTGGAAGACAAGATGCCATGCGAATGCATCGTCACCCACCAATTCATCCGTAGAAACAGCACAATAGGCCAATGTACCGTCTGCATTCTCAGTCAAATAGGCTGTCCCTCGTCCACAAGCCTCATCTTCGTTCGTGATGTAATATTTAACATCATCCTCGCTCTCGAATATATAATAAGGAGAGGGCGAACCACCGGAAGGGGGCAGACCGTCTACACCAAGTCCATGTGTCTGCAAGGCATTGGCGATATAAAGCAGACGCGTGCCATTGTCCGCCCCGGCACCGTTGATACCGAAAGGCCCCATGTGCATACCATCGCCATTACACAAATCCTGTCCGTTGGTCAAAAACTCCACAATAAGGTTGGCCAAGTCACCTTGCCAGTATACACCCGACTGAATTTTAGGCATTTTAGTGGGATATAGCCCTTGCCATTTAGTAGAAGCCTTAAGCTCTTCCCAACTCCAACGCCAATGTTGACCAACTCCTACACCATGATTGGATTCGTGCATCACCGTTCCCGTACGTTGGTATGCAGGATTAGGTCCTACTGACATCCAACCGCCATAACTACATTCAGCTGTCGGGGTACCGGCACCAAACGACACAGTAATTCCGTAATCCCGTATGCTCGTCCAATTATTATAATAATCCATAGCCTCGCGACATGCCTTACTAATCCGTTCGTTATCGGCCTGTTCGCCATTGTTGGCGTAACTCCATGTACAATTCCCCATGGGAAGCGTTATGATTTTACGTACTTCACCGTATCCCACGGCATTGCCCTGTGTCATGGCAAAAGCGCGTACATAGTACACCGTGGCAGGCTGCAACGGTTCCATAATATAAATAAGACCGGGATAGTTTAACAGTTGTGCGCCATCGGTGACATAATTGTCGGATAAAGTCGGTTCCTTGTGAGTGGCCCAACAGTAACCCTGCAACTTAATATCTTTTTCCGATATGCCATTTACCGTAACACGTCCTAAAGCCCCGACCGCACCACGGGGAATAAAACTTGAAGTCTCGACACCTGGCACATCTCCGGAAGGATTAGCCACATAATACAGGAGTTCGGCATGGGACAGTTCTTTGGAAATCTCGTCGATTTCTTCCCTCGTACTTTAGCCGTCTTATAAAGCCCATTGGCTTTGTCAATAACCGCTTTCAGCTCATTGTTCCCATTAGGCAACCCTTCGGCAAGCACCTGCTCAGACCTTTGTATGGCTTCCAAGAACAATGCATAATCCCCCCACACTAACCTGTGAAGCCGTAATAGCTTTACGAAGAATATTAGCCTTGTCCGCAATATCTTCGGTTTTAGTCACAGCCTTGGCCTCTTCTACAGCTTTGGCAAGCATGGCAAGACTATCAGCATGCTGTGGAGACTCCAACAGCGCTTCTCCTTCTTGTATCATTTGGCGAAACTCTGCAAACTGCGCATCATCGTCAAACCCCGTATAATAAATATGGAAATCATCAATGCTCACTTTATTACCAGTACATCCAATTGTATTCACTCCTATTTTAGCCTGATTATCCACCACGACAAAGTCAAGCGTATATTTACCGGTCAGACTCAATTCCTTCCGCGCATTGTTCGCATAAACATAGGCTCCTTTCTGTGGGATTGCCTTGTTACTTTCCTGTATATTCTGTGCCAAAACAGTGAGCTGGTAGTTCCCATTGGGTAATTCTACTATTTGATGGATGTCGCCGTCAGCCACATTCCCCCAACCACTCCAGATTTCACAATAATAAGTACCTTCCTTCAATTCAAAGGCATCATTACTCTGCGGACTGAAGCCATTACAAACCCATCCCTTGCTATTGTCTTCAAACCCAGGACTTAGCATATTTGAAGTGAGTTCCAACGGTTCTTCCGGTGAAGCCAACGAAAGTCTGTAATTATAAATCGCCGCCTTCAACGCAGCATATACTTTTGTCACATCTTCAGTCGAAGTTCCGTCCATCACAGACTTTCCATCGGCCAAAGCGGCATCAAGCGCTTTCTGCTCAGGTGTATCAAGATGCTTGTTAATACCTTCGGCTTCCGTAACAAGTTTACCTACTTCTTCACGAAAGATAGCATAAGTCTCTTCCGTAGGTTCCTCAAGAGTAAGGTGGAAATCATCGACACATACATAGTTTCCGGTTGCTCCTTGCACAAGAGCCCGAACTCCAATGTACCATCTACCGTCGTGGTCTTCACTTCATACTTATCAGGCAGATTCACTTCTGTTTTGTCATCATTGGCATACACCCATACCCCTGTCTGCTTGGCTTGTGCATCATTCTGTTGGATGTTCTGCGCTGCCACACTTACTGTGTAAGTCCCTGCCGGCAAGTTATGGATTACTTGGTCTACACTGCCGTCTGCCACCCTGCTTCCGGCTCCACTCCATGTCTCTACGTAATAATCGCCCACTTTCAAAGGGAATTCATTATTACCCTGACGGCTCATCTTGCGAATCTCCCATCCATTGATTTCATCTTCAAACCCTGGATTGACGATTCGATCTGTCATATCCGTCTGTGCCCACAAAGATGCGGCCGCACAAAGGAAAAGAAATAGAAAGAATTGTTTTTCATTACGGTTAATTCAAAAGATTAAAAATATGATAATTTACTCGTTTTATCGCTTCAAGAAGCCCAATGCCACCAAAGGCCTATTTTCATATTCTTGAACCATTCAGGGCTCTCTTATGGCGGCAGATTGTCCCACCCATATATTGCCCCATGACAACAGGTACGTTTTGCGATTTTGCCACAAAAGAACAAAAACAACAGCCACAAAACTGACATTCTCAAAATTTCCACCCTCATCATTATAGCCTGATTATAAAAGGAATCAAATGTTTTTGCAAAAATAGATGATTGACAAAAAAAATATAGAATTATATCAGCCTAAAATAGCACTTTAGCACTATTCTGACATTGTAAATCCGAAATAGATGATACTGCTCCCCAAAGTGCCCGAGAGAGCAGATAATCAGTGGGGAACGTTGCCCTTCGTGGAGGCCGGACATATCTCCCACACAGGAATTTCGCAAAAAGAGCCTTCATCTTTCAGGACGCATGGTAAACCGTTCATAATATTGATGTTACACGCTGAAAGATATTTCGGGCATCTTTCAGTCATACTTCATTCCGTTTGGCGCAGAACAGAAAACCGTTCGGCTGAGATTGAAAAATCGTTCGGCGCAGAACTTTTACCATTTCCTGCAAGGGAAAGACGGCTGAAAGATGCCCGAAATATCTTTCAGACCATAAATCACTATATGACAAGCACATACCGTACAACCTGAAAAATGAAAGGACTTTCCCGAAAACTCTTGGGAGGGACATTTACTGTGCCAAAGTCACCCCAAATCCGTACGTTACAAGTCATCTTCACACAGTCAACGCCGACAAACATTGACCTCATGAGATACACCATCTTCTCCATCACAAAACCGGGGATGCCGTTCTGACATCCCCGAAATGTTTTTGGTATGTTATCCTTGTCAATGTATCACAACCTTCTTACCATTCACTATATAGATTCCCGGACGGGTAGGATTCGCGATGGCACGGCCGGAAAGGTCATAGATTCCTTGTCGAATTCCCGCATCCGGTTCCTGTTCCACCCCGTCAATTCCTGTCACATCATCCACCGTCACGTCCGTGCCATAGTAGGACAACTTGAAATTGTCAAACACAGTCCAGTCGGAAGAAACGCTGTTGTTGTTCTTCAAACCTAACTTTATGTCCGTATCCCTCTTGACCTCGACCACTACCTTATTTTCGTAAAGTTGCTGCTCCATATAGTCGACAGCAGACGCTACATTATTGGGAATATACAGTCCTTGCGTATAGACTTGGGAAGCCGTACCCAACTTCCTCTTTTGACCGCCAGCCATTATATTTTGAAGTTTCGAAGATTTATTATACAAATAAACGATAGCCGACACATTGTCTTCGCCAGACATGTAGTCCTTGCCGACCTGAGAGTAAGCCCCCGGTCGCTCAAAGCCCTGCACCACGGCACTATACACACCTTTTGGCATCTGGGACAACGTCTGATAGAGGTCAAAGGTCGATGCGACCTCGCACACACCGTTCGTGAAATTGAGATCGTCGGATTGCTCGCAAGTCCAACCCTCGAAGCTTTCCATACCGGCATTGTCTATCAAAAGGTGAGGTCGTAAGCAGACATCCCGTCAAGGGCCGTGCCGACCATAAACGTCGTAATGCCTGCATACATCGCATCAATTGAGGAAACTACTTCCGCGGCAGAAGTCAAATGGTCAATAGATGCTTCCGTCTTGTTTACCAAAGACGTAAAAGAGGCTGAAGCATCACTCGACACGTCGTGGTGCGGAACTTTGGACATCTCTTTAGCCCCGGCAACGTAACGGCGCAACTTTTCCTTGTCCACGGCGATTTTGCCCTCATCAGCAAGACGTACTTGATCCGCCGTGAGGAACACCCAACGCTGGCTCGTAGCCGAATTAGTGAAGTCTTGGTTGGCGACGGTAATAGTCCCCCCTTCTCCATTGGCCTGCAATGCAGGAGGAGTCTCCACGTTACGCTTGCCCTCGCAAATCCAATACCCTTTGGTATTCACCGTCTGGTCACCAGCCCCTAAAATGACGGGCACACGCCCTCTCATCAGGTGGAAGCTCTCTTGTCCGGCTGGCTCTGCCACCTCGGCCGTCCTGATACTACCGCTCCTGAACGTGAAATACTTGCCGGACTTGGCATTACGCAACAAATAGTAACATGTCTGGGGCTGGAAGATAAGATGCCATGCGAAAGCATCGTCTTCCACCACTTCCACTGACGAAATGGTGCGGTAGACCAACTGACCGTCGGACGTTTCAGTGAGGTAAGCCGTGGCACGTCCGTAAGCCTCATCCTCGTTCGTAATATAATACTTCGTGGTATCCTCGCTCTCGATGGTGTAATAAGGTGTGGGAGAACCTCCAGTAGGCGGCAACCCGTCTTCGCCTAAGCCTTGAGTCTGCAACGCGTTGGCAATATAAAGCAAGCGAAACTCCGTCCCGGATCCATTGATACCGAAAGGCCCCATGTGTGCCCCCCGTCACCATTGCATAAATCTTGCCCATTGGTCAGGAAATCCACAACCAAATTAGCTTGGTCACCCTGCCACCAAATACCTGGCTCTATTTTGGGTGTTTTGTGGGACGAAGGCCTTGCCACTTAGTAGAAGCTTTAAGCTCTTCCATCCCCAACGCCAATGTTGACCAACACCAATACCATGATTGGCCTCGTGCATCAAGGTCCCAATACGTTGATAACCTGCATTAGGCCCCACAGTAATCCAACCTCCATAGCTACCGTGAGCCGAACCATCCCCCGCGTCATAGCTCACGCTAATATGGTACCCCTGAATGCTTGTCCAGTTATTGTAGTAATCCATTGCACCAGCACAAGCCGCGTTGAGGCGTTCATTGTCGGCTGCTTCACCGTTATTGGCATACGACCACGTGCATTGTCCCATAGGAAGGGTAATAATCTTACGTACTTCACCGTAGCCTACAGCATTGTCTTTCGTCATCGCAAAAGCGCGTACATAGTATACCGTAGCAGGTTGCAACGGTTCCATAATATAAATAAGCCCCGGATAGTCAAACAACTGTTCCCCTTCGGCCACATAATCATCAGACAAAGTCGGATTCTTATGAGTTGCCCAACAAAAGCCCTGATATTTAAGATCATTTTCCTTTAGGCCTGTCACAGTCAAACGCCCAAGCGCTCCCGTGGCCCCACGGGGGATAAAGTCATAAGTCTTCACAATAGGAACTTCGCCAGAAGGATTAGCAGCACAATACAACACACCGGCTTGCGCCAGCTCCTTGACCCATCAAGTCTATTTCCGCCTTGAGTGCGACAGCAGTATTATATACAGACTTAGCTTCATCAATAGCCTGTTGGAACTCTGTAGCCCCATTACTGCCTACACCTTCGTTGGCAAGCACCTCGGCTTCCTTGATAGCCCCCTCCAACACTTTATAGTCGGCCACACTAGTTTCCGAAGCCTTAATAGCCGTTGTCAATGCCAATGCACAAGCCGCGATTTCCTTTACCTCTGTCACTTCCTTGGCATCCTTCACTGCTTTCGTAAGGGCAGCCAGACTGTCCTTATGCTGATGGGATACCATCAAAGCCTCCCCTTCGTTTATCAACTGTTGGAGAGTTTCCTTCTGAGCTGTTTCATCAAACCCACATAATAGAGATGGAAATCATCCAGACACACATAATTACCTGTACAATTGCGCGTGTAAAGCCCTATCTGAGCTTTATTATCCACAACGACGAAATCGAGAGAATATATACCCGGTACGTTCACGAGCTTCTCTACATTATTAGCATAAACGTAGGCTCCCTGTTGAGGCACATTCACATTGCCTTGGTCTATGTTCTGCCCTACCATCGTAAGACGGTAGTCCCCCATTCGGCAATTCCACATCCTGATGAATATCTGTATCCGTCACCAATCCCCAGAACTCACAATAGTAATCGCCCACTTTCAGTCCAAATGCGTCATTGTTCTGAGAATTAAAGCCCCGTTAATCCATCCCACAGTACTATCCTCAAAACCTGGATTAGTCATATAGAGGTGACATCCATTGGTTTATCTGGAGAAGCCAGCGAGAAACGATAATTAAAAATAGCATTATCCAAAGCTGTATAAGCTTCGATAATACCTTCCCAAGAGGATTGTGCCAAGATAGCTTTTGCAGTAGCCACCGCCTCATTAAGCGCTTTTTGCTCTGGGTACTAAGTTGTTCGTCTATTTTCTCTGCTTCAGCAAAGAAGCTTGCCCATTTCTTCACGGAACACAGCATAAGTTTCCTCGGTAGGCTCCTCATGTGTAAGGCGGAAATTGTCTACACATACATAATTTCCAGTAGCTCCTTTTATCAGGAAACCGATTTCCAGTGTACCGTCTACTGTGGTGGCCGTTACACTGTATTCACCCGGTAGGCCAACTTCTGTCTTATTTTCGTTAGCATAAACCCACACACCGGTTTGAACAACATCCGGAGTATTTTGCTGAATATTTTGTGCAGCAACAGTCACTGTATAAGTACCTGCAGGTAGTTTGGTAAGTACCTGTTCAAGACTACCATCCTGTGCCTTGTCTCCTGCCGGACGCCAACTTTCCACATACGCAGTTCCCTCCTTCAAGCCAGAACGCATCGTTGGTTTGACGGCCAACCTTACGAATGTACCAACCTTCGACACCATCTTCAAACCCTGGATTGACGATTCGATCCGTCATATCCGTTTGTGCCCACAATAATGATGTGATCACAAACAAAAATAAAGATAAGAATAATTGTTTTTCATTGTATTTAATTATTAAAATTAGGATTTATAATAAATTCGGTTCTTGTTATTTCAGTACTTTCCGACCATTTTTGATATAGAGACCATGCTGTGGAGCATCACTCAACTGCTGCCCTTTCAGATTATAATAATGAGTATCCTGACCCGCAGGTGTGTTTTTGACAGCAATCACAGCATCTTCGATTTGCCAAGGCTCGTAAAGCATCCGTATATCCTTCACGCGAAACTCCTGAGTTTCACTTCCCTCCTCAAATTAGCTTGCCAACCTACATAAACATCCTGAGACTCTTTGATAGAAAAGGAAATAGAATACCATTTCCCATCATCCACGCCCGCCTTATTAATGGCAAGCCTTGCCAACGACTTGACGGGAATGTCATGCGTGGCCAGAAGTTTCGTAGAAGCAAACATATAGGCGTCAGGACTCATACTATAACTTGTCTGATACTCCGCTTGCATTGTATAAACACCTGCATCAAGATGTAGCTTGCGGTAGATACGCGCATCGGAAAGGTTGCCCTCCTGATTTCCACTACGGTCATCCCAGACTCCCAACATAAGACAACTGTATCCTGGATAGTTGTCTATTCCGTTCTTTATGCCATCGGCCTCGTTGGGGATTTTAAAGTTCTCTACCTGCCAGTACTTGGGTGTGGCAAAACGTGTGGTTACGCTTCCATCAAGACGTGAAAAGTTGGAACGCTCATCAAGTAATTGCAACGTCACATCCCGAGCCGCCACAATTTTACTTTCATCGTAACGACATAATTGTACACGAGTGGCACGAAATTCCTGTGTGCCACTACCCATCATCAAATTAGCCTGAAACCCCAATGTCACATCCTGCTCTTCTTCTACAATAAAAGTAATACCCCACCAACTACCATTATTTGGTGCTGTATTAAGACGTGCCCATGCAATGGCCCGAACAGGAATCTCAGAAGTCTGTAAATCCTCGACAGCCGCTGGGCAGGCATACATATAAGCCTCGTCAGACAACTGGTAAACGGCATTGAAAGTAGCACCGAAATAATAAGTACCGGGAGTAAGATGCACGGTACGACGTATGGCAGCCTGCGAAAGATCACAGTCATAGTCTACATTAGTACGGTCATCCCAGACTCCCAACATCAAAGCCTCAATTCCTTCGTAAGCATCGAGTCCTTGCTTAACCCCTCACTGCCATTAGGTATATTGAAATTGGTTACAATCAATTAGCCGGCTTACCGAAACGCTTACCATTTCGAGTATCCGGAGTACGACTGAAGTCTGCCGCCTCCACGAGCATTTCTACAGTAAGATTATCACCTGCATAAAGAGGTGCGCCAGCTTCGGTAACTGACGCTTTAAGATATGCTTGAAAAAGCCTTACGAAATACAACAAGAGCCGCAGCCTGTTCTTCGACAGTACCATCCAGGCTATTTTCCGCTTGAGTTACATAGTATCCTAAATCAGACAAAGCTGAGACATTGGGACTACCTGTGTTGACAGGTTTCAGATTTCCGTCGGCTCCTTCAACAAGGGGTTTACAATAGTCAATAAACTCGGCCAATGAAATAGGCTTATCCGTACCAGGTTTAAAAGTTATGGCAAACACAGGAGCAATGTCATTGGTATTCTCTATCGGAAGCTGCACTGTAAGCCCCTCCATCGCAAGTTCGTGCTCAACCGCACCATGTCCCAACAATTCTATACTTTCAATCTCACCTGAGAAGTATTCATTGGCACGTCCTAAGTGAGCAAACGTGAAAGTACGTTCTGCCGGCCAACGCATAATGGTAGCAAAGACAGTATCTACATCCTGTTCCGTCCGGGCATGTTTGACGACGTAACGCACATCTTTTGCAGAATAATTGATACCTTCGTTAAACCCTTGGTTATAGATAGGATTACTTGCATCAACCAACGGTCCCTCGCCAAAAGTTTTCCAAACACGAGTCCCATAAATTGAACGTCCGTTTTGCTCCATCCAATCTGTCATCTCAGCAATGAAACGCATTTCCCTTGTCATCATCGTGAGTTCCATCTCCTTTTAGAGGAATAGAAAGCAACAAGTTACCATTTTTGCTGACAATGTCAACAAGCATATCTACCACCTGCTGAGCCGACTTGTAACCGGCATTATAATCTTTCACGCCATAATGCCATCCACCGATACAAGTACAAGTTTGCCAAGGCTTTTTCTTGTGGGCGATCGGGTATACCACGTTCTATATCCCACAACATGGCTTCCTTATGCGTAGAGTCAAGACCTTGCCGGTAACCACCATTTCCGGATCGGTATTATAAGAATGAGCCAAAATATTAAGGCCTACGCTCTCGTCGCAACCATAGAAAGGAAGTACTGTATCATCAAAGTAAAGCATGGCAGGGTGATAGGCATTCACACACTGCAATACACGGTTTTGAAATTTCATCTTGTACTCTTCGCTGGGCTGTGAAGCACCGTTACCCCACGTCCATTGACTGTGTATGGTACCCGCATCTTCCCAACCTCTACTGGGAGTATGGCGTTGGGCATAAAGATCTTGTGGATCATAACCTTCCCACCATTTACCCTTACCATCTTCTTTCGTCATATTGGCATCATATTGCTGGGCGATTTCAAACCAAAGCCAAGCATGGCTACCATGCATGGATACACCTAAAGGAAGATCATACTTTTCACATGCTTTAGCCCATTCTCCTACCACATCGCGTTTAGGACCGATATTCACCGAGTTCCAAGGTTGGTAGGGAGAATCCCAACAGTCGAAATTATCATGGTGCTGCCCCATAGCAAAAAAAAAATACCGAGCCCCCATATCATAATAGAGTCTGATAAGATATTCAGGCTCCCATTTTTCAGCCTTCCAGGCGTTACACAAATCCTTGTAACCATAGTCTGTACCGGCTACACAAGGATCACCAAAGTGGCTCACATGCCAATTGTAGTTTCCACCACCTTTGAAATACATTCCACGACCATACCAATCTCCGTCTGCCCCCTGGCTCTGCGGATCCCAATGTGCCCAAATGCCGAATTTTACGTTTTGGAACCATTCAGGACATTCCCACTGCGCCAGATTGTCCCAATCGGGAGTATATCGCCCTGTTGCCACAGGTACATTCTGCGCGTTTGATGTGAAAGAAGCAGATAACAATAATCCTGTCATCCATACTGTTAAAGTTCTTGCCTTCATAGTTATTATTGTTAGATTATTACTAAAGAAATTAAGTCCTTATTTGCAAAGATAAGTGTTTAGCAAAAAGCAAACATAGAATTATATCGACAAAGAATAGCATTTCAGCACTATTCTTTCACTTATTACCTCAAAAATAAGGCTAAACTCGAAATAAATTTAAGTCAGCCTTGAATTCGTAACTCACAAACAATATATAACCATTGACTAAATTTGCTATGAAGAATACAACAAATCCTATGAACTCTAATCAAATCTTACCAACTGAACTTTATTACCTTTCGGACTATCCCCAAGTAAACCACACTATGCACAGAACGGACTCTAATATTCGCACGCGAAACATTTATTATTCAAAAAAGGAAAAGGACAACCGAAAGCTTTGCATCTCACGGTCCTCACTTTTCCTTTCATTTTTATTCCTTTTATCAATCTTACCTCCTCCCTATTTCTCACCGAATTCTACAGTCGTAGGCAGATACCAGTTCTGCCGGTTGAGCAACTTGGCCCGGATGGCCTCGCGCTCTCCTTCGGGAAACTTGGCAGCCACCTTATCTGCCAACCAAGACGGATCGTTCCGGTAACGGGCCACACGCATCAAGTCGTGGAAACGGTTGCCCCTCCAATGAGGTTTCCAAAGCATACTCCGTCAGCAGCTTGTCTTCCACCTGCAACAAGGTATCGGCCGACGAAGCACAGGCTTCGATGACGAAAGTAGGATCCAACTCCAGATTTTGCGAGCCGCACCCACGGCCATGCAACCCTGAATTGACATCGAACATCCCGATATCCCCGGAAGAGGTAAGGCCGAAGTCGATCCATGGCTCACCCGTAAGTTCGTCTTTCAACAGGTCATTGTAGATTTCGAAAGTGTTCTTGCTCAAACCATATTTCAGCACACCATAAAAAAGCGAGTTTGGGTTTCCCAAGCGGTTGACGGCCTCGGCATAACGCAGGTAAACCAAAGCGGTACGACAAAGTACCACATAAGCATTTTCATTCTTTTGCATATAGTTGTACTTATCCACATACGGGCGTTCCGTCTCGCTGCCATCCCGGTCTCTTCCTTATCATAATAAGTTCCGTAAGCCCCACGCAGATCTCCCGTCACCGGTTTCGTGTTGATGGAATACGACTGCTCGTCGAACATATCAATCAAAGCCTGCGAAGGCGCCAACACATAAGAGGTGGTGAACATCTTCGAAAGAGCGGAAGAATTATCCGTATATTCATCCGTGAACGGAATGGCAGTCAGAATGTCGTAGTAGGAAAATCCTGAGAATTGACTCGTCCAATTCTTTCCGGCCGGCAACAAGTGGTTTCATTATATGAATTCACATAAGTCGACAAGACATACAACTGATTCCAATAAATCAGGTCATAATATGTCTGGGCCGCCTTCTGGAAATCCTGGTTCCACATATATAGCTCGCCCAAGACGAAACGTACGGAAGCATCAACTGGTTGGCCGTATAACCTTCATACTGGACAGAACCGGCAAACCCGGGGTCGGCATTTCCCCGTATCCATCCGCTGCTCTCCGGCGTGTCGTCCGACACCATCAAGGCAACACGCCCTCCAAATCCCGGATCAGTACGGGCAACAAACCGTCCAAGTCCAACGCCTGCATCTCCACCGGACGGCTGACATCAAAAAGGTTCGTCGGCATACTTCACCCGTCCGTAGTCCAGACACAACTGGAGATAACACCACGCACGGAGGGTCTTGGCCTGCGCCATGTAAGGACGAAGGATTTTCACCGGATAGCTATTGTCATCCTCCCGTCGGGATATGGTCGTGTCAAACGATGGATGTAATAATTGCAGTTGTTGATGAGTGAATAATACTCCCGCTCTTTCAGATAGGAATTTTCCGCATCCACCTCGAAACGGCTGATGTCGCGCAGTTCCTGGGAAGAGTTCTCCGTCACGTCCATCAAGTCACCGCGCAGCTCACCCATAATCACATAGTTGTCGCCGATTCGTTGCAAACCTTGCAGCAAACCGAACAGACCGGCCCGCGCCGTGGTCTCGTCCTGGTAACGCTGGCCTTCGGTTTTCAGAACCCCGTCCGAATCGGTTTCGAAAAAATCGGTACAGGAAGTGCACAGGCTTCCGGCCAGACAAACGGGTAAAATATATCTCAAATATTTCTTCATGACTTTTATAAATTAAGTTTCACACCGATTTGATAAGAACGTCCATGGCTCAGCAATCCGTTGTCGATGCCCTGGTATAACACGCCGGTCTGCATCGACACATCCGGATCCGGACCTAAATATTTAGTCAACGTCAACAGGTTGGATGCACCTGCCCAGAAAGTCACCCCTTGGATAAAGACGTTGTTTATCGGCCACACGTAGGAAAGACGCACATTCTTCAACTTGAAGAAACTACCGTCTTCTATCCAGCGGGAACTGAAACGGCTGTTACCCATCGGGTCGCCATACACGGCCTTCGGCATGTCCGTTACCTGCCCCTCATGCCGCCAACGGTTCCATGACGGCACCGGTCTGGTTGTAAGTATCGGTCATGCTCTCCAATGTCTGACGCTGGTAGTTATAAACGTCTCCCCCGCATTTGAACGTGCATAACACATCCAAAGCGAAACGTCCCATCGTAAAACGGTTGGCAAAACGACCCCGTGAAATCGGGATTCGGGTCACCGATAATCGTTTTATCCCCTTTCGTCCAATACCCCGTCGGCATGAAGGTCTGCAAAACGTACGTCACCGGCATGGAAATAGGTGTAAGAGGCATCTTCATGCTGCACTTTCAAGCGAGCGGCCTGCGCCTCGGCTTCCGTAGCATATACCCCGTGGGCTTCATAACCGTAGAAAACTCCGGCAGGATGGCCCACGGCCGTCAGTACTTCACCGCCTAAGATTTCCGTTGTATAATCTCCATCGGGCAAGGCCGAGATCTCATTTTTGTACCTCGCGATACCAAGCTCCGCATTCCACTTAAAGGGCTTGGTGTCCAACACCTTGGCCGAAAGGGCAATTTCGAAACCTCGGTTCGTAAGTTCTCCGCCATTATATAAATAGGTGTCGAGCCCGGTCTCGTATCGGCCTGCTTCCACGTCAGCAAGTCTTTGGTCTTGTGCCGAAAATAGTCGAAACTCACTCCTATCCGGTCGTTCAGGAACGCCAGATCGATTCCGGCATTCCACTTGCGCGTTTTCTCCCATTTCAAAGACGAATTAGCCAGATTGGCCAATTTCAACCCCACGGCCGAGCCCAAATAGTTCACACCCGACAGATAAGAGTAGCCATACATCCCGTCGATATTATCATTTCCTGTGACCCCGAAACTTGCACGCAGATTCAAACGATCCAAAAACGTCAGCCGACGCATGAAACGCTCGCCTGTGACCAACCACGATCCACCTATGCTCGGGAACGTGCCCCACGTGCCGCCGCACATGCGGAAACTTCCGGGGGCATCTTTGCCGAAACGCGAAGAGGCGTCGAGCGACACGGCGGCCCACAAAGTATAACGTTCTTGGAAAGTGTATTTGCCTTGCGCATACAAAGCCACAGAACTCCAATCGGTATTCAGGCCGTCTACCGTACGGTAAGACAACAATTATTCATGTTGGACACCTTGTCGTTGCCCGTGTTGTGCCCGTCCTCATACACACTCTTGAAAGAGGTGTTCATGATGCGGTAACCACGAAAGCATCCACGAAATGATCGTTATGAATCAGTTTGCAATAAGACAACTTCACGTTGCCGAACAAATCGTTCTGCGTGGCCGTCTGGTCTTTCACCGTATTCTCCACACCTGGTTGCCCACAACCTGCGGAGCCACGCCGACCATCGGGGAGAAATAATGGCTTTTGGAGTTGTTGAAACTATAACTGAAACGTCCCTCTACCGCCCAGTCATCCGTGATGTCCCATTTCGGTGCCAGGCTTACTCCAAACCGGTATTGCTTATTGGTGTTCTCCGCATTCTTCAACAAAGCCAACGGATTGGATACCCCCAGTTCGTCCACGTCGTTCAACGTATTCGTGAGCTGCGTTCCGTCGTCGGTATAGCTGTAGCCCACCAAGAAAGGAGCTTTGATTAACGCCAGATAACGGGGAGCGGTCGTAGCGTTCACGCCGTCGTCCTGAAGCGTATAATTCAAGTTCGTAAAGTAAATGTCCGTGCCCAAGGTCAGCGTCTTGGTCAGGAAGACATCGGAATTGATACGGGCATTCAAGCGGGAGAATCGGTTTCTTCCACGACTCCTTCTGATTGTCATAACTCAACGAGATGGAATACTTGGCTATGTCGTCCCCGCCCTGCACGTTAATACCGTAATGTTGCATGTTGCCGTTACGGGTCACGTTGTCCGTCCAATCATTGTTCTGATGATATGTGGAATAATCTGCCGATGACGGATTCATCCCCAGGTATCCGTCGAACAAAGTGGCCAGTTTATTGCCTTGACCGCTTCCTTTCAGCATCTCGCTCAGATAAGTACGATACTGGGCGGCTCCCATCATCCGTATCGGTTCGGGCGATTGCACAAATCCGTATGAGATCGGCCGCAATACGGGTCGTTATGCTCCGTCCCCGCTTTGTGGATATGAGTATCACCCCGTTAGCTCCCTTACTGCCATATAAGGATGTAGCGTCTTTGAGTATCTGCACGGACTCTATGTCGTTCACATCGACGAAAGCCAAAGGGTTCTCATAAAAACCGTCATGAACGGATTCCACCCACGTCGAAGTGTCCCAAATCGTACCGTCTACGACAATCAGCGGCTGTGCGTTCACGTTCAGCGAATTATATCCGCGTATAAAGAGGTTCGCCCCTTCGCCGCCCACTGCACTGCGGGTCGCCGCACGCACATCGCTTCCCCAACGTCCGCCCAAGACTTCGTCCAACGACACAGCTTGCGTATTGGTAAAAGCATCATCTCCCTTCAAGGTCAGAAAGGCATCGCTATAAACAGACACATCTTTCACCGAATCTCCCTGCAAAGGCACAGTCCTCTGCAAATAACCTTCAGAAAGAAAGGGGTCAACTGCACCATATAAGACGGTACGCGTACCCTATAACGGCCTTCCTCGTCCGTCAGTGCCGACCATGAACCGGCCGCTACCCTGACACCTTGTACGGGCTTTCCGCTCCGAGCGTCCGTAACCCGGCCATTTACATATATCTCCTGTCCGTCCTTTTCCGACGGAACACCGTCCCCGGCTGCCCCGTGCGAACTGTCCCCAAAGCCATGGCCAGCATGGCGTATTTCAATATGTTCGTCATCGCATCATTCTATTACAGGTTCAAAAATAAGGCAGTCTATCATGGTACGGGTAAACTTCGTGGTCTCGTTCCGGTCGACATTCGCCTGTACACGCAACTTCACACAATCGTCGTCTTGCGTAAGGGACCCTCGAGACGGGGATTCAGAATAGTTGGCATATGGCAATTCTATTTGGGTCACAAACATCTTGGTCATCGTTTCCCCATGAGTCGGCATCGGACCGGCAATCACCGCATCTTCGTACATCCTTCCGTCTTCGTGCACATAATTCAGATAGAAATTCACTTTCGTGCTATCGGTAGCGACTCCTTCCATATAAGCTCCGGCCGGAGCAAACACGCAATACACGTTGTATTTGGCTGCCAATGTGTTCGGCACGGTAAACTGCACCACGGGTTGCTGGCGGGGATTCTCGCTGGTAGCGGCCACCTCGATGAAACGTCCTTCCGATACAGAATCGCGGAACGACGTGGAGGATGCACTACGCGAACTGATGACCGCATAATTCGACTCCCGTCCGGCAGTGTTCTCCGCTTCCACGACAATTGTCTTCAGCCACGACTCCTCCGGTTTGTGTTTCAACGCCGAGGTCTTCCATATCCTGCCGTTGCTGACCCGGAACCTCCGTCGCTCCTGACAACAGGTAAGACGGATGGTGGAAAACATTTCCCGAGGTAGAGGCTAAAGAGTCACCCGGCACATCTCCGAAATCCAAATCCTTACGGAACACCAAGTCCATACACATCGCCTGCTTGAGGTAGGTATCGGACAAAGAATCTGCCAATGCCGTACCCACGGCATACTCGCGGTCGGGAATAATCAAAGACTTCACCGTGTCTTTCAATGTCTCTCAAAAGTCCGGAAATACCGTGCCATACGCCTGCGTCCGTCTTCCCATCCCTCGTTGGTCGGTACGATCATCGTGTACACACTGTCCTCGGAATGGAGGAAACCGTAGCGGCGCAACCAGTCGTTATTAAAATCGAAAATCGAGTCGTAAAGAATCTGGCCTTGCTCATTCTTTCCGATGGCGTACTCCCTCCTCGTCGAAAAGTATATTCATCGAACGAGGTCAAGAAACGGGCTATGGAGTCCGTCCCGTTATCCTTTTGCCGGATACTTTCATACAGGTTATAATAAAACGGTGCCCTTTGGCGAAGCGTATGGATAATCCGTTACCGGCCGCAATGTCCGTGGCCTCTACCGGTACACCCGCAAAAGTATATGCTCCTCCCTCACGTACATAATCCTGCGACTTGCCGTTCAGCATCCTGCCGTACGGAAGCGGTATCCGCCAAATCGACCATACCGTACAGGTAACGGGAGATATGGTTGTTCAAAACTGGTCTTTCGTATCTGCGTCCTCTACATAACCCGCCATGGCCTCATTGGTCGGAGCCCACACCGTAAAGGTCTGGTCCGTGGACAACAAGGAATCAAGCCCCTGGCTCCGGACGACTTCGCAGAAAGCCGAATACTCGGACGGCTTTCCAATACCTGCATGAGCGTACGGGTCTCCGTCGAACCGTCTATCCGTAATGGTCGTCCCACAAATGGTCTTGGCAACCGGCAGCAAAGCCAGTACACCCAAACCGAACGATAGTTGTATAATAGTCCTTTTCATAATAGCTTTCCTCTGTGATTACTGTTTCTTTCATTGCATAATATGAATTCTGGTGTAATTGCGTATTGGCGTTCATCTCCGTAAGCGAAATAGGAAGATACCACGCCTCCGGATTGACAACCGGGCTTTATAGGTGGAAACCTCCCGGGCATACGCCTTTTCCAACAAAGCGTAAGCCCCGCAGTCCCTCACGCCGTACTTTTTCCTTAACAGGTCGTACCAGCGTTTGCCTTCGAAACAAAGTTCGCGTTGGCGTTCTTGGAGTACCATCGCTTTCACGGCATCCATAGAAGGATAGTCGGCATATTCAAGAGTCCATCTCCATGGTAGCCCGTTTGTACGTCACGTTACACAAAATGACAGTCTTGCGTTCATCATCCGTCACGGCTAATTCGGCCAATGTTTCCGCCTTCATCAAGTAAATATCCGACAAACGGTAGAATATCCAGTTGGCCGTGCTGGTAGAAGCACGATAACTATATTCATCCGACGTATGCGGCACCAAGGCCAATGCCGGCGACTGCCCCTCGTACTTGAATACCTTGAAGCTCGTGGGCGGCACGACAGAGCCGTCGGAACCGGCCTCTACCGTAGCTGCAATAAAGTCGCGAGCACGATAATCGTACTGCACATCCAAATAGGTATTGAACAACTGAGCAGTCGGCTCGAAATGGGCACTTTTGCCTTTTGTAGTATTCCCGTACAAATTGGCGAGTGGCCCCGTTCATCTTTCCGTCCTTATCAAAGTTCAATTCAAAAATCGCCTCCGTGGAATTACCGGTGTAGAACACCGAATTATACATCCTGTTACCCTCTACCATCATCATTTCCGTTTCATACATGGCCTGATTGTACAGCACACGGTCACAAGCTTCCACACAAGACCGATGAAATCGCCTGCGCTGGAATTGCCGCGTCAGGAAGCCTTCCATAAATAAACATCGGCCAAAAGGGCACGCACACCGTTCTTCGTAATCCTCCCGCGTAGTGTATTGTTCCGTCAGCCGGCCATTCTTCGGGAGCGTACTCCTCCGCCAGTTTCAAATCCTCAATCAAAGCCGGTACAATCTTACATCGTCCGCCGAACTTTGCGCTACCTGATAGTCCTGTTGTTCGCTCTCACTGGGCTCTGTCACATAAGGCACGTCGCCAAAACTGCGTACCAAATAGAAATAACAGAGTGCGCGCAAAGTACTAAACCTCCGCCAAATAATTGTGTAGGCGTTCTTCGGTAAAGTTGGCGTCGCGGTCACGCACGGCCGGAGCCGACTTGATGACTTTGTTGCAAATATTGATAACCTTATAGAAATCGCACGTCACGCAATCCGTTCGATGACAGCAGGTTCGCATCTTTCAAATATTGCTCGTCAGTGGAAGCCGACGTAGAACTCTAATCCATATTGTCCGAACAGCGCCTCGCCCAATAAATGATTCTGCTGATCACATTATCCTCCAGCATGAAACGATAACAGGAAGCCACCACACTCTGTACGTCTTCTCCCGTTTCCCAATATTCGTCGTCCACGATATCGTCTTCCGGATAAAGCGTCAGGAAGTCGTTGCATGCGGTAAAAAGCCACAAGCAGGAAGCCGCCAGAAAGATATTCTTCAGATAATATTTCATTGTTTTCATCATTTCCGTTTTTTAATTAAAATGTAGCTGAAAGTCCGAATGTCCATTCCTTGGCACGCGGAGTCATGGAATTGTCCACCGCTATGCCGTAATAGTCTTTGGCTGTATCCGTACAAATAGAAATCTCAGGGTCTACACCAGAATACTTGGTAAAACACCAAAGGTTGTTCACAGTGAGATAAGCACTCAGGTTCGTCATGCCGATACGCTTCACCCAGTTGGACGGGAAACGATAACGAAGCGTGATGTACTTCACACGCAGAAAAGAACCGTCCTCTACATAACGGTCGGATGCCAGCCAGTTATAACCTTGGTTGTACACTGCACGCGGCATGTCCGTCACGTCTCCCTTCCTTGCGCCAACGCCAGTTCACCGTCGTACACTGGTTGTAGGCATGATACATGTTCTCGGCATTCATACGCGCCATGTTCACGATTTTGTTCCCCAACGGTAGTTACAGAACACATTCAACGAGAAGCGATCATAACGCAACGTAAAGCCGAAACCACCCGTAAGTTTAGGATTGCAATTACCCAAATAGACCACATCATACTGGTCGATGCTTCCGTCGTGGTTGATATCCTCGTAGATGGCATCACCCCCCTGGAACTGGTATTTGGTCGTACTGTGGTAATAGTACATCGGTTTCACCGTACCGTCGAAATTCGTCATCGGGACTCCGTTCTCATCACGGGCCACAGGCACCGTCTTACCTTCTGCCACCGCTTGGTCGTAACGGTCGTAACTGTAGGAATATACCCCCTTGTAACGGAACCCATAGATGGAACCGAACGAGTTGCCTTCCTGCAAACGCGTATAGTAAGCCCCGTTTCCGAAGTCGGAATGGTTGTTGAAGTTGTTCAGCACACCCGGATCGAGACTGCGAATCATGTTCTTGTTGGAAGCAAAGTTTGTATTGATGTCCAACGAGAACTTACCTTTTCCACCACCTTGTTGAAATTGACCGTAAGTTCCCAACCGTCATTATCCATTCGCCCCACGTTTTTGTAAGTCAATGTGGCGAAGCCGGAAGAAGACGGAATGTCGATATCTTTTAAACAGAAGATCGTCTGTACGCTTTTTGTACCAGTCGTAAATGACAGACACCTTTCCGTTCCAAAGTTCCATGTCGAAACCCAAGTTCAACGAAGTCACCTTCTCCCATTTCAACCCGTCCAGACGGATACGTGTGGGATAAACGGCACTCATGTCCATATAGCCTGTAGAATTCGTCGTCAATACACTATACTGAAGGTAATTCTGTCCGGGTTGCCGACCGGCGATACCCCAACTCGGACGGAAAGCCAACAAGGTCAGCACTTTTCCCGTGTACTTCTGCAACCACGGTTCGTCCGAGATAATCCATTTGCCACCCACTCCCGGGAAAAATCCGTAACGGTTGGAAGGACCGAACTGTGTGGAACCGTCCACACGAAGATTGGCATCAAAGATATAACGCCCCTTTGAAACTGTAGTGCACACGTCCCATCCAACCTAAAGTCTTGTCATTACTGTTCCCGTTTTCCGTGCCGGATATGTATCCCGTAGCCGTGGCGTCGTTAATGGCAGAACTCGGCAATCCCTGCATCTTCACATTGGGAATGGCTCGTGGTCGTAGTCA